>JAABUK010000086.1_pt1 | contig 214483 bp, 199 predicted proteins | sample 5559141 | NCBI WGS metagenome assembly JAABUK01 (sample SAMN10711869, study PRJNA513367) | rock metagenome | isolation source: Antarctica rocks | place: Antarctica: Victoria Land, Pudding Butte nord | collected 2016-01-03 | reverse complement strand
CACGTCATCGGGAAACCACACCCGAAACTCCTGATACGTCCGCGGATAATCCACCCCGCCGACCGGTCCCACCTCCGCGAAATCCACCTGACCAGCATAAGTCCAGTTAAGCAGATAAGCAGTACACATGTTCGATATCGGGAGGGCGTGGCTGCAAGCAGCAGTGCCGGATCCTGCGAACGCTCAGCCGAATACCCTGATCGCACTCATGACGGACCTCCATCGCTTGGAGTCGGTCCTGCTTGAGCGCAAACTCGCGGTGATTGCGGAACTCGGCGATCGGCGAGCGGCTGAATACGGCGATGGGGACGGGTGGAACTCGAACGGCATCGAGGTCGCCGAATCCGAGGTTGGCGCGGCGCTCACCGCTGGTCGCTACCAAGCCGGGAAGCTGCTCGACCTCGGCACTACCCTGCGCGATCGCCTGCCGCGTGTACGTGCGGCGATGGCGCGCGGGGAACTCGATCTGTATCGAGTCACCCTGATCGACGCCGCGACGCGCAACGTCAGCTCGGAGCTGATCGCAGAGGTGGAGCGTCGTGCGCTGGAGGAGATCCTGACTCCAGCAGCTCACGGCGGTACCGGGTTGACCGGACGGCGGCTGACCAACGCGATCAACCGCATCGTCGGCAAGGTGGACCCGACCGGAGTGCGAGAGCGCCGTCGCCGGGCTGAGGGCGACCGCTACGTCGGGGTCTCCAGAGCAGAAGACGCGATGGTCTCCCTCTTCGGTGCACTGCCCGCCGCGGACGGACGCAAGTTCGACAACCGAATCCGCGAGATGGCCGCTACTACCTGTCCACACGACGGCAGGACGTTCGAGCAACGCAGAGCTGACGCCTTAGGCGCACTCGTGGACGGGCACGACTACCTACCATGCAGCTGCGGCCGAGAGGACTGTGCGCAAGCCCAGGGCACCGGCCACACCGGCCCTTCCTGGGTAGCGCGAAAGCCGTTGGTGCACGTCATCGTGCTGGAATCGACACTCAACGGGGAGGACGAAGAACCCGGGTACCTCGACGGCTACGGACTCATCGACGCCGACGCCGCCCGCGACCTCGGCGCCGAGGGAAAACGAGCTCGGGTCCAGGTGCCGGAGGACGTCCAAGCCGAGCGCGCCGCTTGCGACGACGACACCACCACCACCACCACCGAGGACGCAACTCCTGCATCCGACTCCGCCGCGCCGCTACCGGCATCGGCTTACGCCTACCGGCCTAGCGCAATGCTCGACACGTGGATTCGCATCCTCGCCGGCACCTGCCAGTGGCCGCATTGTGACGCACCGGCGTGGAACAGCGATCTGGACCACGACACGCCGTTCAACCACCACACACCCACCGGCGGCGGGACCACGACGGCGTCCGGTATGAAGGCCTACTGCCGAAACCATCATCGGCTCAAGCACTCCGGTGCTTGGTCTGAGCGACATGACGCCGACCGCACCATCCGCTTGGTCTCGCCTACCGGCCGCCATTACCGCACCCGTAACACCAGCTACCTCGACTTACTCGGGCGCAGCCCTGACGACATCGTCGATCCGAGCACTGACGGTGACCGCGTAACCCGGCAGCGGCGTACCCGGGCACAGAACAAGGCGGCCCGCATCGGCGACGAGCGCCGACGACAGCAAACTCGCGTCGACCTCAATCGCCTACTGCGCCCGATCATCTACCGACGCAGTGAACGACGGCCCTCCGCCGGGGACGACGAGCCCTGTCCGTTTTGAAGTCCGCCGACGAACTGAAGGCGCCTGAACACTGATCGACCGGCGAGCGTCGGTCATCGAAGTGGCGGGAGCACAAGTTCTACCTGCAGGCCTCGATGGTCCGATCCGGGTAGCCGCACGCTGGACACTGCATGCGCCACGACGTGATGCGTGACGACGTGGTCCAAGGTCAACAGCGGTGGAAACGGGTAATCGGTGGGATAGGTCGGCACGAACCCCGGCCCAGCCTGTTCGGCGGCATCCCGGTACCCACCGCTCAGCAGGTGCCGGAACTGGGCGTGGTCCAAGACGGGATGGCGGCTCCAGATGCCGGTCCCCCGACGCACCGGCTTCGGCGGTCAACAAGTGGTACGGCAGCAGCTCGTACCACGCGGATCAGGCGAGATCAAGCCCTAGATCCAGCGCGCTCACCGAGTGGGTCAATGCGCCGACCGCCAAGTAGTCCACACCGGTCGCGGCGTAGGCGGCGGCGACCTCCAGCGTGAGTCCGCCGGAGGACTCCAGCAGCGTTCGGGTGCCGCAGGCATCGCGGCGACGGACAGCCTCTGCAGTGTCGGTCACGTCGAAGTTGTCCAACAAGACCAGCTGGGCGCCCTCGGCCAGCACCTCGTCGAGCTGGCGTAGGGAGTCGACCTCCACCTCGCACGGCAGCTCCGGCGCGGCAGTCCGCACCGCCTTCAGCGCGGCGACCACCGAACCCGCAGCCACCACGTGGTTGTCCTTGATCAGCGTGGCATCCCCCAGCCCCATCCGGTGGTTGACCCCGCCCCCGGCGCGCACGGCATACTTCTGCAGCCCTCGCAGTCCGGGCAGTGTTTTGCGGGTGTCCCGGATGCGGCACCGGGTGCCCTCCGTCGCGCGGACCCACGCCGCCGTAGCAGTCGCCACCCCGGAGAGGTGACACATCAGGTTGAGCATCGTGCGCTCGGCGGTGAGCAACCCGGCGGCGGTCGTCGTCACCGTCAGCACGGAGTCACCGGGTTGCACCGGGGCACCGTCCTCGACGCGGGCAACCACCCGGTAGACCGCCGCACCCAGCACGGTGTCCAGCACCGCCAAGGCCAATCCGCCACCGACGAACACGCCCACCTGCCGGGACACCACAGAACCGGTCACCGCTGCCGTCGTGCCCACCGTCGCCTCGGTGGTGACGTCCGGCCCGTAGCGCAGGTCCTCCTCCAACGCGGTCCGCACCACGCGCCGAACGTCGTCGACCTCGAGTCCTTGGCGCCCTAGCAACTCCACTGTGGATGAACCGAGCTCGCTCATGCTGCTGCTCCCGAGGTTTCGCGCAATGCGGGCAGGCCGGTCTCCCGGTCGAGCTCGATGATGGTGCTCGACGCATTGGTCTCGTCGCGGCTGGGGTGGTCGGTGCGTACGTGGCATCCCCGGCTCTCGCGGCGTGCGGCCACGGCGGCTGACAACGCCTGTGCCACCACAGTCAGGTTCGCGTCCTCGGTCTCGGTGATGCCTGCCCTGACCGCCGCGGCAGCGAGCTCGTGGTCCACGGTCGCGATGCCTTCCGCACTGCGCCCGATGCTCAGGTAGGTGCTCATCAGCCGTTGCAGACGCTCACGAGGGAACACTCGCGCTGCTTCTGCCGCGGGAACCCCTGCCTCGACCGAACCGGCCTCGACCACCCGCTGCGCGGCGGCGGCGGCCACCCGCTCGCCGACGACGAGCCCCTCGAGCAGGCTGTTGGACGCCAGCCGGTTCGCGCCGTGCAGCCCGGTACGGGCGACCTCACCAGCGGCGAACAGTCCGCCGACGCAGGTGCGGCCGTGCAGGTCGGTGACCACGCCACCACAGGAATAGTGCGCCGCGGGGGTCACCGGAATCGGTTGGGCCGACGGGTCGATGCCCGCGGCGACACAGGCGGACTGGACGGTGGGAAAGCGGCGGGCGAAGTCGGGCACCCCGCGGGCGTCCAGCAGGACATGGTCGGTGCCGCTGCGGCGTAGGCGTTCGGTGATCGCTGCAGCCACCACATCCCGGGGGGCAAGGTCGCCCAGCGGGTGCACGCCCGCCGTCACGGATACGTCATCGAGGTCACGCAGCAGCGCTCCCTCACCACGCACTGCCTCGGTGATCAACGGCCGCTGCCCGCCGGCACCCGCCGCAAACAGCACCGTGGGATGGAACTGCACGAACTCCAGGTCGGCTACCTGCGCGCCCGCGCGCAAGGCCAGCGCGAGCCCGTCCCCGGTGGCGACCGGCGGGTTGGTGGTCGCGGCATAGAGGTGTCCGAGCCCCCCGGTGGCCAGCACCACCGCCGGAGCGTGCACCACCCCGCGGCGGCCCTGACCGTCGGCCACCAGCAGGCCGGCGACGGCGCCGGCCTCGCTGAGGAGAACCTGCAGAACCAGGTGGTGCTGCAGGACGGCAAGGTCGCTGCCCGCGGCCATCAGCGCCCGCTGCACCTCAGCACCCGTGGCGTCTCCGCCGGCGTGAATGACCCGCCGGAAGGAGTGCCCGCCCTCCCGCGTGCGTGCCGTGCCGCCGTCGGGCCCCCGGTCGAACCGCGCACCTCGGGACTGCAACTGCTGCACGGCGGCCGCTCCCGCCGCGATGATCGAGCGCACCGCCACCTCGTCGCACAGGCCGACACCAGCGGTCAGCGTGTCCGCGACGTGCGCGGCCACGCTGTCTCCGGCGACCGGCGACGCGTCGGCGACCACGGCAATGCCACCCTGCGCCCACGCGGTGGCCGAGTCGTCCACCGTCCCCTTGCAGACGACGAGCACCCGCAACCCGCGTTGTCGCGCGCCCAGCGCCGCCGTCAGGCCGGCCACGCCACTCCCGACGACGACGACGTCCGCGCGAGCCTCCCAGTCATTCTCCGACCGGGCTCCGCTCTCCCCGGCATTCTGCGACCGGGCTCCGCTCTCCCCGGCATTCTGCGACCGGGCTCCGCTCTCCCCGGCATTCTGCGACCGGGCTCCGCCCTTCCCGGGCGAAGTCACTCGCCACCACCGGGTTGACCGATGGCGATCATTCGCTGCACTGCGCCGCTTGCCTTGCGTGCGGTCTCCGCATCGACGTGCACCTCGTCGGCACCCTCGAGCAGGCACCGCAGCAGCGCCGCAGGGGTGATCATCTTCATGAACTTGCACGAGGCCTTCTCGTTCACCGCACGGAAGTCCACCTCAGGAGCGGCTCGACGAAGCTGGTGCAACATCCCCACCTCCGTGGCCACCAAGACCTCCCGTGAGCCGGTGGCGGCCAGAGCGTGCGCCGCAGTGAGCATCCCGCCGGTGGACAAGATCTTCACCCGCTCCGCGGGAACCGCTCCTTCGCCCGCCAGGTACAGCGCCGAGGTGGCGCAGCCGCATTCCGGGTGGATGTACAGCTCCGCGTCGGGATGGGCCTGCACCTGGGCCGCGAGCTCGTCGCCGTTGATCCCGGCGTGCACGTGGCACTCGCCGGCCCACACCAGGACGTTCTCCCGCCCGGTGACCCTCCGGACGTGCGCGCCGAGGAACTGGTCGGGCAGGAACAGCACCTGACGCTCCGCCGGAATCGACTGCACGACCTCGACCGCGTTGGACGAGGTGCAGCAGATGTCCGTGAGCGCTTTCACCTCGGCTGTGGTGTTGACGTAGGACACAACGACCGCGTCCGGGTGGTCGGCCTTCCAGGCGCGCAGCTGCTCGGCGTTGATCGAGTCGGCCAGCGAGCAGCCGGCCCGCGCGTCGGGAATGAGCACCGTCTTGTGCGGCGCAAGGATCTTGGCCGTCTCCGCCATGAAGTGCACACCGCAGAACACGATGGTGTCGGCGTCGGACTCCGCGGCAATACGCGACAGCGCCAAGGAGTCGCCGACGTGGTCGGCCACATCCTGGATTGCGGGCAGCTGATAGTTGTGGGCGAGCAACACCGCTCCGCGCTCGCGGGTGAGCTCACGGATCTGCGCTGCCCACGCGGAATCGGGTTCGACCCCGCGGTATCCAGCGTCGGTCCACTCGACCGACGCCATCGTCGCTGCGCTCGTCATGGTCTGTCTCCTCACCCAGATGGGGCCGGCTGGACTTCCGACCAGTTTTCGACTTAGGATCGAAAACATGACCAATAATAGCACTGCGCACGAGGTGCTGGCAGCGGTGCTTCAGGTCCGCACCGTCCAGAGCTCGGTGCAGCTATGCGTCCTGCTGTGGCAGCGCGCCCAGGCGCCGCAGGCCGGTCACTGGTCATTGCCTGGTGGACGCCTCGGTCGGGAAGAGGACGTCGAGGCCTCCGCACGGCGCCAGCTCGCCGAGAAGGTCGACGTTCGCGACGTGGCGCACCTGGAGCAGCTCGCGGTGTTCAGCGACCCCCACCGTGTCCCGCACCACCGCACCGTGGCCTCGACCTTTCTCGGGCTCGTTCCGTTGCCCGCCGATCCGCAGCTGCCGGCCGATACCGCGTGGCACCCCGTAGACGCGTTGCCATCCATGAGCTTTGACCACCAGACAGTGGTTCAGCGCGCGGTAGCCAGGCTTGCGGGCAAGCTCTCGTATACCAACATCGCCTTCGCCCTCGCCCCTGCCGAGTTCACGTTGTCGACGTTGCGCACGTTGTACGGCGCCGCGCTCGGCTACCCCGTGGACGTGACCAACCTGCAGCGGGTGCTCACCCGACGCGACGTGCTCTCCCCCACCGGGCGCACGACGACCTCGGGACGAGCGGGCGGGCGACCTGCTGCTCACTATCGGTTCACCGAGAAGCAGCTCCGCGTGACCGACGCATTCGCCGCGCTGCGCCCACCGACGCACGACCCCGAGCCCGACAAGCCGCCTTCGTCACCATGCGAGCCCCGCTGATCGGACGTACCGTGACTGCGTGCTGGAGACGCTGCCCCTCTTCCCCCTGGGGACGGTGCTGCTGCCTGGAGCGCTCATGCCGCTGCACATCTTCGAACCCCGGTACCGGCAGCTGACTACCGATCTGGTGACCGGCGCCGTGCCCGGTCGCACCTTTGGGGTGGTGGCGGTCCGGCCCGGCTGGCATACCAAGGACGGGGTGGCCGAGGCGGTGTACGACGTCGGATGCAGCGCCGAACTGCTGAACGCACAACGGCGCCCGGAAGGCCAGTTCAACGTCGTCACCCGCGGCGTGCGTCGTTTCCGGCTGCTCGAGATCGATCCCACAGCTGCTCCCTACCTCACCGCCACGGTCGACTGGCTACCCGACGTCGCTGAGGTCCCGGCGGTATCGGTACCGAACCTGGCCACGGCCGCGCGCGGTGCCCACCACCGTTACTGCTCGGTGGCCTGGCACCGGGAGGACTGGAAATCGCCGGGGAGCGACCTGGACCCCGCCGTGTTGCCGCACATCCTCGCCGCCGACTGTCTGCTGCCCCTTGATGACCGCCAATCGCTGTTGGAACAACGCTGCCCGGTTCGTCGGCTGCGGATGGTGCGCTCCATGGTGGCGCGCGAGGCAGAGATCCTGAGCCGACTCGGGGCGGTCCCCGTGCCCGCCGATCAGCTCACGCCGACCCTGTGCCGGAACTGACCTCTGCTGCCACCCCGGTCTCGGGCGGCGGGTCCGGGTGTGCACGGCCGTCACCGCTGAAGGACACCGAGGCGGTATAAGCGAGCGCGGTCCCGAGCGGTTGCGCAACAATCGCGATCGCCGAACTCAGCGTCGGTGGCACGGCAACGAGGGTGCCTGTCGGCTGCGGCGAATTCGACGGAGCCAGCCGCAGCCCGAGGCGGTAGGCCACCCACGCACTGAGCAGGGAAGCCGCGACGCCGACGATCAGCAGCACCGGCCCGCGGCGGGAGCGCCACTGCCACAACGCGGTGCCGCTGACGAGTCCCGCGCCGAAACCCATGAGCACGAACAATGCCAGGCCATCGAAGCGGTGGTTGCTCTCCGTCGGCAGCGCCGCGGTCGTCCCATCCCGTAACACCACCGACAGCTCGGCGGGGGCAAGGCGATACCAGATCAGGCCGAGGGCCACACCCAGAACGAGCAGGGCAAGAACCGCCGAACCAGCAATCACGGCATCACGACGCGACGGCCTCATCGGCGTCCGGACTCCGCGGAGTCAGTGAGCCCGTGCCGCGAGCACCGTGCCCACCAGCCGTCCGGGCGTACCTGGACCACCATGCGGCGACCGCATTCCGCACAGTGACGCGGCGGTTCCAGCTGGAGCCGGGCAACACAGCGCTCGTGGGGAGGATCCTGCGCCCCGCACGCAGCGCAGAACATGGCGTCCACCGCGATCACAGGGTGTCGTTGAAGGCCTTGATCGGCATCTGCAGCTCGCCGAGCAGGTCGATGTCGCTCTCCGCCGGGCGACCCAGCGTGGTGAGGTAGTTGCCGACGATGACGGCGTTGATGCCGCCGAGCATGCCCTTGCGCGCACCCAGATCGCCCAGGGTGATCTCCCGACCACCGGCGAAGCGCAGCACGGTGCGGGGCAGGGCCAGTCGGAACGCGGCGATGGCACGCAATGCCTCGGGACCGGAAAGCACCTCGAGGTCACCGAACGGTGTGCCCGGGCGTGGGTTGAGAAAGTTCAGCGGCACCTCGTCGGGCTCCAGTGCGGCGAGATCACTTGCGAACTCCGCACGCTGCTCCAGCGTCTCGCCCATGCCCAGGATGCCACCGCAACAGACCTCCATGCCCGCCTCGCGCACCATGCGCAGGGTCTCGGAACGCTCCTCCCAGGAGTGGGTGGTGACCACATTGGGAAAGTGCGACCGCGAGGTTTCCAGGTTGTGGTTGTAGCGGTGCACGCCCATGGCCGCGAGCTGTTCGACCTGCTCCTGGGTGAGCATGCCGAGCGAGCAGGCGATCTGGATGTCGACCTCCGCGCGGATCGCCTCAATACCGGCGGCGACCTGAGCCATCAGCCAGGCGTCGGGTCCCCGCACAGCAGCCACGATGCAGAACTCGGTCGCCCCCGTCTTCGCCGTCTGCTTCGCGGCCTCCACCAGGTTCGGGATGTCCAGCCAGGCCGAGCGCACCGGGGAGGTGAACAGTCCCGACTGAGAGCAGAAGTGGCAGTCCTCGGGGCAGCCGCCGGTCTTGAGGCTGATGATGCCCTCCACCTCCACCTCCGGCCCACACCAGCGCATCCGCACGTCATGCGCGAGTGCGAGGAGCTCGTCCAGCTGCTCGTCGGGCAGCTGCAGCACCGCGAGCACCTGGTGCTGCGTCAACGCCTCGCCACGCTCGAGGACCTGCGCGCGGGCGGTGGCGAGGATGTCAGCAGAGACGACATCGGTGTGCTCAGCTACTACGGTCACCCTGGAAACTCCTCTCGGCATCGCACCTCTGCTGGCGCGGCCGCTCGACACGTCGGACGGCGACCAGTGTGCCCCAGTGGTCCACGTGCCCCTACATCCGGCGGGTTCGGGTGATGACGACCTGTTGCGACGGCGTCGGCGGCCGCAACACCGTGATCAGCACGGCGACGAGACCGGAGAGCGCAAAAGCCCAGGCGGCACCGGCCAGGACGAGATATGTGACGCGATCTGTCGAGGGCAGTACCACCCGCTGCTCGTCGGGCAGATAGTCGATCCGTCGGCCTTCGTCACCCGGATGCGTTCCGTCCGCGGACGCCGCGGTCGTGCCGTCGTCCAACGCGAGGCTGCATGAGCTCGTAGCCGTCTTCCGGCCGAACTGCTGCGTGGAGCAGCTGGTCACCGTGGCGCCGACCATCCGCGCACCGTCGGCCTCCGTTCGACCCGCCGAATACATCCACAGGCCGCCGATCGCCAAGCAGAGCAAACAGCCCAACGCCCGCGACAGCGGCGAAAAACCACCCCAGTTGGTGTTCCGCAAGCGCTGCACCAGCATGACGGTCTCGACGGCCGCGAGGAGCACTCCGAAGATCAAAGCCTGGCTGATCTCGATCCGCGGGCCACGGTCGGCCACGAACCAGTAGACGATGAGCCCGTACCCGACCAGGGCCATCACGGCCGTCCGCACGATTTTGAAGTGCCACATCCGAGCGCCCCCTTCGCTGTGTCGACCGACAATACGGGCAAGCTGAGCAGCTATGACGCGGCACACGGGCCTCAAGGCAGGCTTCCTCGTGACCGCGTGCGCGGGCGCTCTATCGCTCAGCGCGTGCGGATCGCCAGCGGTCTCCACCCCACCGCCGGAGCGGACCACCGCTGCACTTGCCACGCCGACGTCCGCGGCGAGCGCAGTACCGTCCGCCGTCCAACCGCTGGCCGCCGCCGGCACCGCGGTAGCCGTCCTCGCCCAGTTGCCGGTGAAGGGGCGCGCGCCGAAGACCGGCTACGACCGCGCCCTGTTTGGCCAAGCATGGGCGGATGTCGACCACAACGGGTGCGATACCCGCAACGACGTGCTCAACCGCGATCTCACCGCCACGACCTTCAAGCCGGGGACCGCTCACTGTTTGGTGCTCACCGGGACGTTGCAGGACCCCTACTCGGGCACCGCCATCCCTTTCAATCGCGGTCCGCAGTCCGCCGACATCCAGATCGACCACGTCGTGGCCCTGTCTGACGCGTGGCAGACCGGCGCACAGCAGCTGGACATGCTGCGCCGCACCGCCTTTGCCAACGACCCGCTGAACCTGCTCGCCGTGGACGGCGATCTGAACACGCAGAAATCCGACTCCGACGCTGCATCGTGGCTGCCACCGAACAAGTCCTACCGCTGCGCGTACGTGGCCCGCCAGGTGGCCGTGAAGAGCGCCTACGGGCTGTGGGTGACCCCGGCCGAGCACGACGCGATCGCGTCGCTTTTGCAGACCTGCCCCGGTGAGCCGCTGCCCAGCGCCGGACGGCGCCCCTGAGTGTCGTGCCCAATCCGTCGCACCTGAGTGATACCGATCACGCGACAGCAATTCCAATGTTGCCAAGGGCAAGGGCTACCGCGCGATTCTGTTCGCTGATCGTGGTGTTCGTGATTCCGAGAAAACACTAGGCCGCGCCGTCCCACGTCCCGCCCAGCGTCGAGTGCAAACCGCGCTGCGCGACGATGGCGAACTCGGCGGGTGTGCGTACTCCGCTTCGCTCGGGCAGCAGGCCGAGCAACGGCGCCGACGCCACCACCGGCAGATCGACGAGGTTGCAACGTTCGGCGAGGCCGGGTTCGCTCGGCCAGCTACCCACAACGATTCCGGCGCACGTAAGGCTCCGATGCGCCAGCGCTTCGGTCGTGAGCGCGACCGCGTTGAGCGTGCCCAGGCCCGCTGCCGCGACCACCAGGACCGACGTGGGCGCCAGCAGCAGCGCGAGGTCGGCGAGGGTACGGCCGGCCTCGTCCAGCCCGACCAGCAGTCCACCGGCCCCCTCCACGAGCACCACGTCGTAGTCCGCGTCCAGGCGGCGAACCTCCTGCGCGACGACTTCCAGATTGGGCGCGGCCAGACCGCTGCGGCGCGCAGCGGTGTTAGGCGCCAGGGGCTCTGGGTAGCGGTACAACTCGCGCACGTACACCTGCGGCACGAGTCGCTGCACCTCGTGCACGTCGCCGGGCTCCCCCGGCCGTAGGCCGGTCTGCGCCGGTTTGACGACGGCGACCCGCTTGCCCGCGCGCACCACCGTGCTGGCTACGGCGGCGGTGGCAATGGTCTTGCCGACCTCGGTCCCGGTGCCGGTGATCACCAGGATGCTCACGAGCGCAGCACCTCGTGTAGCACCGCCGTGACCGTGGCGATCTCGGCGTCGGTCAGCGTGGCGCGCGCGGTGAGGCGCAGCCTGCTCGTTCCCTCCGGCACCGACGGCGGCCGGAAACAGCCGACGTGTACCCCCCGATCGAGGCACGCCCGCGCAGCCGCCATGGCCACCTCGGGTGGACCCAGCACCACCGAGACCACGGCCGAGGGTGGTGCAGGCACCCCAGCGGCCTCGGCCAGTTGCGCTGCGATGTCCAACACCCGCGGCGCCAGTTCTGGTTCCGCCCGCAACACCTCCAGTGCGGCGTGGGCGGCACCAACTGCGGCGGGCGCCAGCCCGGTGTCGAAGATGAAGCTGCGGGCGTTGTCGATGAGGTGGGCGATCACCGGCTCGGCACCCAGCACGGCCCCGCCCTGGCTGCCCAAGGACTTGGACAGGGTCACCGTCAGCACGACGTCGGGTTCCCCGGCCAGACCGGACGCGGCCACCAGACCCCGGCCACCAACACCGCGCACACCGAGGCCGTGCGCCTCGTCTACGACCAGCAGCGCCCCATGCTCTCGGCACGCCGCATGGAGTACATCCAACGGAGCCAGATCACCGTCCACACTGGACACGGAGTCGCAGACCACGATGGCTCGCTGCTCGGCGCGTCCGGCAAGGGCCTCGCGTACCCGCTCGACGTCGTTGTGCGCGGTGACGACGACCCTGGCGCGGGACAGGCGGCATGCGTCCACCAGCGAGGCGTGCGAGCCTGCATCGGACACCACCAACGTCCCGGGACCCGAAAGTGCCGTCACCACGCCGAGGTTGGCGGTGAAACCGGAGGAGAACACCAGTCCGGCCTGTGCACCGGTGAACTCGGCCAGCGCACGCTCTAGATCGTGATGGGCTTCGGTAGAGCCGGTAACCAGCCGCGAGCCGGTGGCTCCCGCGCCCCACGTCCGTAACGCGGCCTCTGCGCCTGCCAGCACCCGAGGATCGCGCGACAGCCCCAGGTAGTCGTTGGAGGCGAGGTCGATGAGGGTAGAAGCCGCCGCACGTGGGTGCAGCTCACGGCGTACGCCCGCCTGGCGGCGGCGGTCCGCGTGCTCCACCAACCAGTGCATCGAATTCGGGAGCTCCACAGCCGGTCACCCTAGCGACGCGTCACCCCACCTGGGTGGCCGCCACCACCGCCGCCCCGATCTGCGCCACGTCCGCGGCGGTACTGATGAACGGCGGCATCGTGTAGATCAGGTCCCGGAAGGGACGTAGCCACACCCCCGCGTTGACGGCGGCCGCCGTCGCCCCGCGCAGGTCCACGTCGTGGTCGAGCTGGACCACGCCGATAGCCCCCTGCACGCGCACGTCCCGCACGCCCGCGAGCGCACGGGCAGGCGCGAGAGCTGCCTGCAAGCCGCGGGAGATCCCCGCCACCTCCCCACGCCACCCCCGTGACAGCAGCAGCTCGATCGACGCGGAGGCCACCGCGCAGGCCAGCGGGTTGGCCATGAACGTCGGACCATGCATCAGCCCACCCGCAGCTCCGGTCGAAATGGTGTGCGCCACTTCCGCGGTGCAGAGCGTGGCCGCCAGGGTGAGATAGCCCCCGGTGAGTGCCTTGCCCACGCACAGCACATCCGGGCTGACCCCGGCGTGGTCGGCCGCGAACAGCTCGCCGGTGCGCCCGAAACCGGTGGCGATCTCGTCGAAGATCAACAGCACCCCGTGCACCGTGCACAGCTCACGCAGCACGTGCAGGTAGCGCGGGTCGTGAAAGCGCATCCCCCCGGCACCCTGCACCACCGGCTCCACGATCACCGCGGCCAGCTCGTCGGCATGGGTCTCGATCAGCTGCGCCAGCTGCGCGACGTAGCCGGTGTCCAACTTCGTGGGCGGTGCGTCGGCGAACACCTGGGGCGCAAGCACATCGGTCCACAACGAATGCATCCCGCCGTCCGGGTCGCAGACGCTCATCGGGGTGAAGGTGTCCCCGTGGTAACCGCCGCGCCAGGTCATCAAGCGGTGCTTGCCGGGGCGACCCCTCGCGCGCCAGTACTGCAGGCACATTTTGACCGCGACCTCCACCGACACCGACCCGGAATCAGCGAAGAACACGTGCTCCAGCCCCGCGGGGGTGATGCCCACCAGCAGCTGAGCCAACCGTGCGGCGGGCTCGTGGGTGAGGCCGCCGAACATCACGTGGCTCATCCGGCCCAGCTGCGTGGTGACGGCGGCGTCGAGCACCGGGTGCTGGTAGCCGTGCACCGCCGCCCACCAGGAGGACATGCCGTCGATCAGCTCCCCACCATCACCCATGGTGAGCCGTACTCCGCACGCGGAGGACACCACGAGCGGCGGCTCGGTGGCGGGTATCGCGCCGTAGGGATGCCAGATGTGCGCGGCGTCGGTGGCCAAGATTTCCTCAGGGGTCACCCCGTGACGGTAACGACGCGCACTGTCGTCAGGATCACGCCACCCACGCTCACGCGTTGCGAGGCGACCGCCGCTACTGTCTGACGTCATGGCCGACGACAATCAGACCACCGCCCACCCCGTGTGGCCGGGCCACGCCTACCCGTTGGGCGCTACCTACGATGGCACCGGCACGAACTTTGCCTTGTTCTCCGAGATCGCCGATGCCGTCGAGCTGTGCCTCATCGACGACGACGGCTCCGAGACGCGGGTGGCGCTGATCGAGGTCGACGGCTTCGTCTGGCACGGCTACCTCCCGCTGGTGCAGCCCGGGCAGCGCTACGGCTATCGCGTGCACGGCCCGTATGACCCCGCCAACGGGCACCGCTGCGACCCCAGCAAGCTGCTGCTGGACCCCTACGGCAAATCCTTCGACGGCGACTTCGACGGCGACCCCTCGCTGTTCTCCTACAGCTTCGACGACCCCGACGAGCGCAACACCGACGACTCGCTGGGCCACACCATGACCACCGTCGTGATCAACCCCTTCTTCGACTGGGGTTACGACCGCGCGCCCAACGTTCCCTACCACCAGACGGTGATCTACGAGGCGCACGTCAAGGGCATGACGATGACCCACCCGGGCATACCCGAGGGCATCCGCGGCACCTACGGAGGCCTCGCGCACCCGGTGGTGATCGAGCATCTGAAGAAGCTGGGGATCACGGCGATCGAGCTGATGCCGGTGCACCAGTTCATGCAGGACCAGACGCTGCTGGACAAGGGGCTGCGCAACTACTGGGGCTACAACAGCTTCGGCTTCCTCGCGCCGCACGCCGAGTACGCCCAGCCCTCCTCGCCCGGCGCTGCGGTGAACGAGTTCAAGGCCATGGTTCGCGACATGCACGATGCGGGCATCGAGGTGATCCTGGACGTGGTCTACAACCACACCGCCGAGGGCAACCACCAGGGCCCCACGATCGGCTTCCGGGGCATCGACAACGCCAACTACTACCGGCTGGTCGACGGTGATGAGCGGCACTACATGGATTACACCGGCACCGGCAACAGCCTCAATGTCCGCCAGCCGCACACCCTGCAGCTGATCATGGACTCGCTGCGCTACTGGGTCACCGAGATGCACGTAGACGGCTTCCGCTTCGACCTGGCCTCCACCCTGGCCCGCGAGCTGCACGACGTGGACAAGCTCAGCGCGTTCTTCGACCTGGTGCAGCAGGACCCCATCGTCAGCCAGGTCAAGCTGATCGCCGAGCCGTGGGACGTCGGCGAGGGCGGCTACCAGGTCGGCAACTTCCCCTCGCTGTGGACGGAGTGGAACGGGCAGTACCGCGACACCGTCCGCGACTACTGGCGGGGCGAGGACTCCACGCTTGGCGAGTTCGCTTCCCGGCTCACCGGCTCCTCAGACCTCTACCAGGACTCCAGCCGACGTCCCGGCGCGAGTATCAACTTCGTCATCGCCCACGACGGCTTCACCCTCGCCGACCTGGTGTCCTACAACGACAAGCACAACAAGGCCAACGGCGAAAACTCCCAGGACGGGGAGAGCACCAACCGCTCCTGGAACTGCGGGGAAGAAGGCCCCACCGACGATCCGGCGATCCTCGCCCTACGGGGCAGGCAGCAACGCAACATTCTGGCCACCCTGCTGGTGAGCCAGGGCACGCCGATGCTCGCCCATGGTGACGAGCTGGGCCGCACCCAGCAGGGCAACAACAACGTCTACTGCCAGGACTCCCCGCTCGCCTGGATGGACTGGGACCTGGCCAAGACGAACGCCGACCTCGTGGAGTTCACCTCCCGCGCGATCGCGCTACGCACCGAGCACCCGGTGTTCCGCCGTCGCCGATTCTTCGCCGGCCGACCAATCCGTAGTGGTGAGGAGGCCCGCGACATCGCCTGGCTCACCCCCACCGGGGACGAGATGACGCCTGCGGACTGGGACTCCGGCTTCGGCAAATCCCTCACCGTGTTCCTCAACGGTGATGGCATCCCCTACAAGGACCCACGGGGGGAACGGGTGACCGACGACTCGTTCCTGCTCTGCTTCAACGCCCACTACGAGGACTTGGAGTTCACCCTGCCCGACGGGAACTACGGCGCGGAGTGGACGGTGGAACTGGACACCAACACGCCGACCGGCGCCCGCGACGACGAGAGCGCGGTGGTCACAGCGGGGACGTCGACCACCGTGGTCAGCCGCTCGGTACTCGTGCTGCGCAAGACGGCATGAGCGCGGTCCGGTCCACCTACCGGCTGCAGTTGCATGGGCCGGGCGACGAGGTGCCTGCGTTCACCTTCGCGCAGGCTTGCGAGCAGTTGACCTACCTGGAGCAGCTGGGGGTGAGCCACGCCTACCTCTCCCCGATCCTGCAGGCCGCCGAGGGGTCGCAGCACGGCTACGACGTGACCGATCCCACCGTCGTGTCCAAATCCCTCGGTGGACACCAGGGGCTGGCCGAGCTGGCCGATGCGGCGCGACAGCGGGGTATGGGCCTGGTCGTGGACATCGTCCCCAACCACGTCGGGGTGGAGAATCCTAAGGAGAACGGGTGGTGGTGGGACGTCCTGCGGCTAGGTCGGGAGTCGCCGTACGCCCACTACTTCGACCTCGACTGGGGCCCGGACAACGGCTGCGGCGGCCGGATCGCGCTGCCGGTGCTGGGTTCGGCAGAGGATGCGGACGCGTTGACCGTTGATGGTGACGAGCTCGCGTTCTACGAGCACCGCTTCCCCATCGCGCCCGGCACCTCGGAGGGGACGGCGCAACAGGTGCACGAGCGGCAGGCGTACCAGCTGGTGCCCTGGCGCGCGGGGCTGGTGGGGTATCGGCGGTTCTTCCACGTCAACGGCTTGGCCGCCTTGCGCCAGGAGGATCCCGCGGTGTTCGACGCCACCCACACCGAGGTCGGGCGTTGGGCGGTCGAAGACCTGGTCGACGGCATCCGGGTCGACCACCCCGACGGGCTCGCCGAACCGGCCGGTTACCTGTCGAGGCTGCGGGAGCTCATCGGCGACCGCTGGTTGGTGATCGAGAAGATTCTCGCGGCCGACGAGGCGCTGGAGCCGACGCTGCCGGTGGCCGGCACCACCGGGTACGACGCGCTGCGGGAGCTCGGTGGGGTGTTTGTCGACCCGTCCGGGGCCGCTGCGCTCAGCGAGCTGACCCGCGAGCGCACGGGTTCGCCAGGTGACGCAGCGGACCTCGCGGCCACCGAACACAAGCTGAAGCGTTCCGTGGCGCGGGCTGGTTTGCGGCCAGAGCTGGAACGTTGCGTGCGGGCGATGCCGTCCGGCTCCGTGCCGCACGGCGAGTTGGTCGACGCGGTGGTCGAGCTGGTGGCGGCGGTTCCGATGTACCGGGCGGACTACCCCATCGTCGCCGGCCTGCTGGCCGGGGTGGTGGCCAGGGTCGCCGCCGCGCACCCGGAGCTGGCGGTGGCCTTGGAGCACGTGGCGGCCGCACTGGTGACCGGCGGCGAGGCGGCGACCCGGTTCCAGCAGGTGTGCGGCGCGGTCACCGCGAAGGGAGTGGAGGACTGCCTGTTCTACCGCACCACCCGGCTGACCAGCCTGCAGGAGGTCGGCGGTGATCCCGGACGTTTCGGCGTCAGTCCGGCGGAGTTCCACCTGGCCACCGCCGAGCGGGCCCGGCGGTGGCCGGCGGCGATGACCACGCTGAGCACCCACGACACCAAACGAGGCGAGGATGTCCGCGCCCGGATCAGTGTGCTCTCCGAGGTCCCCGAGTTGTGGGCGCATTCTTTGGCCCGCTGGGAGGAGGTGGCGCCCTCCCCCGACGGCGCGATGGGTTCGTTGTTGTGGCAGGCCATGTTCGGGGTGTGGCCTGCGGACGGGCGCAGCGCCCCCGAGGTGCCGCAGCTGCGCGAGCGGCTGCACGCCTACGCGGAGAAGGCGGTCCGCGAAGCCGGCACCCGCACCGAGTGGAACGACGTCGACACCGAGTTCGAATCGGCGCTGCACGCCTGGCTCGACGCGGTGCTGGATGGTCCGGTGGCGTCATCCATGACCGAGCTGGTCACCGGTCTGGCGCCGAACGGTTGGTCGAACTCACTGGGGCAGAAGCTGTTACAGCTCGCTGGTCCTGGTGTCCCGGATGTCTACCAAGGCACTGAGCTGTGGGAGGACTCCCTCGTCGATCCGGACAACCGCCGCGAGGTCGATTACGCGGTGCGCGCCGCGCTGCTCAGCTCCGTGGACACGCCGGCGGTGGATGCCAGCGGCGCGACCAAGCTGCTTGTCGTGTCCCGGGCGCTGCGGCTGCGCCAGGAGCGTCCGGCGTCCTTCGTCGGCGGGACCTACGCGCCGGTACTGGCCGAAGGCGCGGCGGCCGAGCACCTAGTCGGCTTCGCTCGTGGGCCGGCCGACGGTGCACCGGACGTCATTGCGCTCGCGACGCGGCTGTCGGTCAGCCTGGACGGTTGGGGGGCGACTTCGGTGGCGTTGCCGCCGGGTCAGTGGACCGACCGGCTCACCGGCGCCGCTTACGAAGGCACCGTCGTGGTGGCGGAATTGCTGGACCCGCTACCGGTCGCGCTGCTCGTCAGACGGCCACGATCTCGATGAGGTGCTCGATGCCGCCGAGGTCGCGAGGGTTGCGGATGTAGGCGCGCCGAATGGGCGTGTGCGGTAGTCGACTGGCAGCGCCGTGAACCTGCGCTGAAAGTTCGACAGTCTGCGCAGGCGCTCGGCGCGGACTGCTGCATCGGTGGTGACCAGCACGCCGAAGTCTTCGCGGCTATCCCCGCCACGCCACCGGCAGGCTCTTGATCCCGTTGATGAAGGAGGAACGCAGCCGCACCGGCTCGCCGATGACCTCCAGCCCCGGCAGCTGCGTGAACAGCGCGCGGAACACCAGGGCAATCTCCCGGCGGGCAAGGTTCGCCCCCAGACAGAAGTGCGGGCCCTGGCCACCGAAGCCCAGGTGCGGTTTGGGGTTGCGTCCCAGGTCGAAGGCAAAGGGGTCGGCGAAGACGTCCTCGTCGCGGTTGGCGGAGTTGTAGAACAGCAAGAACTTGTCGCCTTTGTGGAACTGGCGGCCGGCGAGCTCGACATCCCGGGTGGCCGTGCGCCGCATCCAGGTCACCGGCGTGGCCCACCGGACGATTTCCTCCACTGCTGTCTTGGTGAGCGAGTCGTCGGCCATCCAGCGCGCGCGCTGCTCCGGAAACTGGCTCAGAGCGAGCACCCCGTGGCTGATCGCGGTGCGGGTGGTTTCATTGCCTGCCACACACAGCAGGATGAAGAATGACGCGATCTCTTGATGCGTCAACCGCTCCCCGTCGACCTCCGCGTGCACCAGCGCAGAGGTCAGGTCCGCGGTGGGTTGCTGGGCCCGCTCCTCGGCCATCCGCGTCATCAGCGCGGCGAGCGCCGCCCCCGCCTCCAAGGCGATGCGTACTGCCTCGTTCTCGTCGGCCACGTACTCGGGGTCACCGCCGGAGAGCACGATATTGGTGTTGCGCAGCACCAGATCGTGGTCTTGCGGAGGCACACCCATCATGTCGCAGATGACCCGAAGCGGCAGCGGTGCCGAGATCTCCTTAACGAGGTCGAACGTCCCGTCACCCTCCTCGGCGCGACGGCGGGCTTCGGCAACAAGGTCACTCGCGAGGCGCTCGACACTGTCCATCACCTTCTCGAGCATCCGCGGGGTGAAGGCGCGGGCGACGATGCGCCGAATCTTGGCGTGGCGCGGGTCGTCCATGCTGATCACCGAGCCGTAGAACTCGTTGAGCTCAGCGGGCATGTCGGCGATGGAGACGGCACCGGCCCCGGAGCAGAACACCGCGGGCTGGCTGCTGATCGTCTCGACGTCGGCGTGTCTGGTCACCGCGTAGTAGCCGGGACCGGCCGGGATGAACGGGACGACGGGTTCGGCGTGGAAGGAGAAGGGGTTCTCGCTGCGTAACCGGGCGAAGGCAGCCTCGCGTTCCGCCGGGGGACGAGCCCAGAAATCGGTGTCGGACAGATCGATGTCGGTGGCGTTCGTCCATGCGGTGGTCATCGGGCGCGTCCCTTCCTCGGCGGCAGCGTCGGCTCTGACCGCACTTTGCCGTCATTTTCTGCACGCTACGAGGAGTAGAAGGAGGCCGTCAACGGGCGAGCACCATGGCTCCAGCGCAGTAGGTTCGGCATGTGACGAGGACTCCGACTGCGATGCGTGGAGCGCATGCCATCGCCACACCCCCAGGCGGCGGCACGCCATGACATTCACGGTACTGACCTTCAACATCTTTCAGTTGCAGTTCAAGGGGTCTCGGCCCCGCGCGCGGCTCGCCCTGCGGGCGATCAAGCAGGCCGACCCGGACATCGTCGTGCTCAACGAGGTCTTCAATCGGCCCGGCCGCGAGCTGGTCACCCGGCTGTGCGCCGCGGGGTATCACGCCGCGCCGTATCTCGGTGGCTTCAGCGGTCCCTGGGCCGGTGTCTCCGGCCGACGCCGCGGGCTAGGCCGGCTCCTCGGTGGCGGCGTCTACGTGCTCAGCCGCTTCCCCATCGAGGCGCAGTACCAGCACATCTACCGTGCGGTTGCGCAGCACACCACGGAAGTGTTGTCCAACAAGGGGGCCGTGTTAATTGCGCTCCGTCCTGCCGGCCAGCGGATGTGGGTGGTCGGCACCCACCTGCACGCCGACGAGCGGGGCTCCCGGCACCCGGAGCGGATGGCACAACTCGCCGAGCTGCGGGCCTTCGTCGCGGCGACTGTGCCGACACGCGAACCGGTCATTCTCGCCGGTGATCTCAACGTCGAGTACTACGACGCCGACGGCCAGCCTGGACCAGACCGGATGGAGGCGAGCCGCGCGGTCGGGGCACCCATCGCTGGGGACACAATCCACGACTTCACCTTCGACGGCACGGTCAATCTACTAACGCACAAGGGCTGCCCGCAGTACCGCAACGTGCTCGACTACGTATGCATGCTCCAGGCGAGCGGTGGCCTGTCGATCACCACCACCACGCTGCGCTACGGACCCGGTCACGAGGCATCCGACCACTTTCCGGTGCTGGCGACAGTGTCTTCGGCAAAACGGTCGGGGTAGTGGCCGAGGCGAAGGGACGGGTGCGGGCGGCGTCGGTGTAATGGACGCAGGTGCACCACCTCGATGAGTACCAACACGGCGGGCTGACCAACGTCGACACAATGTGCCTGGTCTGCCCGTTCGATCACCCGCTGATCACCGAGCACGGCTACACCGTCCGCGTTGGCACGCACGGCCGCGTCGAATGGACCGCCCCCACACACCTCGACCCCGAACAGACACCCCGCATCAACACCCTGCACCACCCACCCGACCTCACCGACCCCGACCCACCACGAACCGGGACGACGGCGTCCGATTGCTACAGGTCGGAGTAGCCGCAGAGTCCGATGCGTCGGAGAATCTCCGCCGCAGCTGGTACTTCAGGATCACCGACACCACTGCTGCCTGCAACGCGTTCTAGTTGCGCCGGGTAGGTTGGCGACCGACCCCACGCACACGCGAAGACGCCTTCCCTCCGAGGAGACACCGCCATGGACTTCGACGACACCCCCGACGAGGCAACGTGGCGCTCGCGCGTGCGCAGCTACCTCACCGAGCACCGCAGCCAGCTCGGCGACCGGAGTACCGGACGCGGCGACGTGCCCGCAGCCAAGACTTCCCAGGCCTGCCTCTACGACGGCGGCTTGATCGGGGTCACCTGGCCGAAGGAGTTCGGTGGCCAGGCGGGCACACCGATGCAGCAGGCCATCGTCGACCAGGAGATGGCGCGGGCAGCGGTACCCCCGCCGATCAACCTGATCGGCATCGGCATGTGCGGGCCGACGGTCATCGCCCACGGCAGCGAGGACCAGAAGCAGCGCTACCTCACCCGGCTGTTGCGCGCCGAGGACATCTGGTGCCAGCTGTTCAGCGAACCGGCCTCCGGCAGCGACCTGGCCGCCCTCCGTACCAAGGCGGTGCGTGCCGAGGACGGCAGCTGGCGGGTCACCGGCCAGAAGGTGTGGACCACCGGCGCGCACTACGCCGACTACGGCATCCTGCTCACCCGCACCAACCTGGACGCGCCCAAGCACAAGGGGCTCACCATGTTCGTGGTCGACATGCATGCCCCCGGGGTGACGGTGCGGCCACTACGGCAGATGAGCGGGGGCAGCGACTTCAACGAGGTATTCTTCGATGACGTCGTCATCTCTGACTCCGAACGCCTGGGTGAGGTGGACAACGGCTGGCGGGTGGCGCTGACCACCCTGATGAGTGAGCGGCTGTCCCTCGGCGGAGGTGGCACCGACATCGGCACCGGCATCGACTCCCTCACCACCCACGCGGCCGGCCACATCCCAGCGCTCTCTCCCGAACGCCAGGCACTGGCCCGGCAAGACCTCGGCCGCGCCTACGTCGCGTCGCTGGGCATCCGCTACACCGGCTACCGACTGCTCTCGGCCATCAGTCGGGGTGCGGCGCCGGGTCCGGAGGCCAGCGCCGGCAAGCTCGCAGGGACCGTCGCCGCCCGGGCGATGGCCGACCTCGCGGTGCGTCTGCTCGGCGATGAGGCCGTCTACGCCAAGACCGCGGACGGTGCGGGAACCTGGCAGCATCTGCAGGCCGTGCTGCCCGGCATGGCGATCGCCGGCGGCACCGATCAGATCTTGAAGAACGTACTCGGCGAGCGGGTCCTCGGCCTGCCCACCGAACCGCGCGCCGACAAGGGGGCGCCGGTGCGCTCCACGGGAGGACAGCAGTGAACTTCGACCTCGACGACGACCAGCGCGAATTCGCCGCGGCCGCCCAGGACTTCTTCTCCGAGCAGGCCTCACCCGCGGACGCCCGGCGGATGCTCGACGATGCCACCTCGGTTGCGCCGGGCCGAAAAGCGATCGCGGACCTCGGGTTCTACGGCATCACGGTGCCGGAGTCGGCCGGCGGTGCCGGACAAAGCGTGCTCGACCTCGCTGTCGTGGCGGAGCAGGCCGGGCGGGTACTCGCCGGGCCGTCCCTGGCGACCGCCGCCCGGGTGGCGGTGCTGCTCGAGGGTGACGACGAGCGTCTGACGCCCTTGGCCGATGGATCTGTCGGCTATGCCGTGCTCGACGGTTCCGCTCCGGTACTCGACGCGGCCGCGGCGGAAAGGTTCCTGGCCCGCCGCGGGGACGACCTGGTCATCGCCGAGGGCACCGTGACACTTGGCGAGCCGATCGACCCCACCCGCGGACTTGGCACGGTGAGCCTGGGCGAGACCGAGGTGATCGCCCGCGGCATTGGTGCACGCTGGGAGCGGGCCGAGCGGGTGGCCCGGATCGTGCTCGCGGCCGAGGATCTCGGTGCCGCGGCCCGGGCGGTGGAAATGGGAGTGGCCTACGCCAAGGAACGGGAGGCCTTCGGCCGGTTCATCGGCTCCTACCAGGCGATCAAGCACATGCTGGTGGACGCCTACGTCGGGGTGGAGCAGCTGCGCTCGCTGGTCTGGTGGGCGGCCTGGACGGCGGACAAGTCCCCGGACGAGTTGCCGCTGGCCGCCGCAGCCGCAAAGGCCTCCGCCGCAGGCGTGCTGGACCACGCCGCGGAGACGCTGATCCAGGTGCACGGCGGCATCGGGTTCACCTGGGAGCATGACGCGCACCTGTACTGGCGGCGGGCCAAGGTGGACCGCTTCCTGCTCGGTGATGACGTCGACGCCTTCGACGAGGTCGCCCGGCTGGCCATGGCTTCGGCGCCCAGCGCACCGGTGGACCCGGAGCCGCGAGCGCTGGAACCGACGACAGCGAGCTGAGCGACGAGCGAAGCGACGTGGGGATGCACCAGTGAGCAATGAGGGCCATCTCGTGCAGGGTCAGCGGGTCACCATGCCGGTGGAGATTCGTGCGGCCACTGCTGCGGTAGCCATGTACTCCGCGCCTGCCGCCGCTGCCCAGTCGATCGTTGACTACTCCGGGCTGCGCGTCCTGCAGTACCGCCCGGGCAAGGCCATCTGCTCAGTGCTGTTCGTGAACTACGTCGACGGCGACCTGGGGAAGTACCACGAGTACGGGGTCGGTTTCCTGGTTCGCCACCCCGGCTCGCCGGCCCGTACCGGTGACCTGCGCAGCCTGTTGCGAGGCAGGGCCGGGGTCTTCATCCATCGTCTGCCTGTCGACCAGGCCTTCACGCTGGAGGCGGGCAGGTCGATCTGGGGGTTCCCGAAGGTCATGTCCGAGATCGAACTGGCCGACACCGGTCACCGGGCGGCGTTGCGGATCGACGGGAGGCTCGTCGCCGATCTCGCTGTGACGCCAGGTCTGCCCGTGCCGGGTGCCTCGACCTCGCTGGACGCGTACACGCACATGGACGGCGTGCTGCGTCGCGTGCCCTGGAAGATGACGACATCGGGTACCCGAACCCGTCCGAGTGGTGCTCGCCTCGAGCTGGGTGATCACCCCTGGGCGGAGGAGCTGGCCGCCTTGGGCCTGCCGAAGCGGGCGATGCTGTCCACCGCCATCGCCAGCCTGCAGATGAGTTTCGGCGAAGCAGAGATCGTCTGACCGCCCGTAGCAGGGGACCGGCGTTTGCATCTACGCCGAGTATCTGGGCGATACCGGTGGCCATCTTGATCACGACCTGCGGATCCTGACGGTCGACGAACCGTTCGACGATGCCTTGTTCGTTGTGCCGCCGTTCCCGCGTTGGTGGAGGTTTTCGAGCCGGAGCAGAAGACCCTGACTCGGCGCCGGCAGCCCTGTGCCGCGAGAATAAGCGGCGTGACCGACTCAACTGCTGCCGGACAATCCTTCACCGTGTGGGCACCGACGCCGCAAACCGTGCGCGTACAGGTCGACGGTGTGGCGTACCCGATGACCCGCGCCGACGACGGTTGGTGGCGGGCAGAGATCGCCGATGCCCGCCCGGACAGCCGCTACGGTTTTCTCCTGGACGACGACCCCACGCCCATCCCCGACCCGCGTTCTCCACGCCAGCCCGAAGGTGTGCACGAGCTGTCCCAGCGCCACACCCTTGACCAGGCGGCGTGGACCGACCACGACTGGACCGGGCGCCAGCTGGCCGGCGGGAGCATCTACGAGCTGCACATCGGCACGTTCACCTCCGAGGGCACCTTCGACGCCGCCATCGACAAGCTCGACCATCTCGTGCAACTCGGCATCGATCTGGTCGAGGTGATGCCGGTCAACGCCTTCAACGGCACGCACAACTGGGGCTACGACGGAGTGCTCTGGTACGCGGTGCACGAGGGCTACGGCGGCCCGGACGGCTTGCAGCGCTTCGTCGATGCCTGCCACAACAAGGGCCTCGGGGTGCTGCTGGACGTGGTGTACAACCACCTCGGCCCGTCCGGTAACTACCTCGGCCGCTACGGGCCTTACCTGGCAGAGGCCGGGGCGAACACCTGGGGCCAGAGCATCAACCTCTCCGGGCCGCAGTCCGGACCGGTGCGGCGCTACATCCTGGACAACGCGCTGCGCTGGCTGCGGGACTTCCACATCGACGGGCTCCGGCTGGACGCCGTACACGCGCTGGTCGACGAATCGGCCGTGCACCTGCTGGAGCAGCTGGCCGTGGAGACGGAAACCCTGTCCACCCACCTGCAGCGACCACTGACCCTGATCGCGGAGAGCGACCTGAACGACCCCAAGCTGGTCGCGCCGCGGGCCGCCGGCGGCTACGGGTTGGACGCCCAGTGGGACGACGACCTGCACCACGCCATCCACTGCGCGGTCAGCGGCGAGCGGCAGGGCTACTACGCCGACTTCGGCACCATGGCCTGCCTGGCCACTACCCTGCGCCGCGCCTACTTCCACGCCGGCACCTGGTCGAGCTTCCGCGGCCGCGTGCACGGCCGGCCCATCGACACCCGGACCACGCCGGCGCATCAGTTCTTGGCTTACAGCAGTGACCACGACCAGGTCGGCAACCGCGCGGTCGGCGACCGACCCGCGGCGTACCTCTCCCCCGGCCTCCTCGCCGTCAGCGCCGCGCTGGTGCTGTGCTCGCCGTACACGCCGATGGTCTTCATGGGTGAGGAGTGGGCGGCGTCGACGCCGTTTCAGTTCTTCACCTCCCACTCCGAGCCTGAGCTGGGCAAAGCCACCGCGGAGGGGCGCAAGGCCGAGTTCGCCGAGCACGGCTGGGACGCCGCCGACGTCCCCGACCCGCAAGACCCGCAGACCTTTCAACGGTCCAAGCTGGACTGGTCCGAGGTGGACACTGGCGGACACGGCGAGATGCTGCGGTGCTACCGCGACCTGCTTGCTCTGCGCCACGACCGAACCGAGCTCACCGACCCGTGGCTGGACGAGTTGCGCGTCGACTACGACGAGGACGGGCGGTGGATCGTGCTGTACCGCGGGGCCCTGCGGGTGGCGTGCAACCTGAGCGGCCAACCCGCAACCCTGCCCGTCACCGGGCACGTACTCCTCGCTTCGGCCGAGGTCCACGCGGGCGCGGGCGACACCGCGCTAGCAGCAGAGTCCTTCGCCGTCCTGGACACCGCAGCGTGAGTCGCTCAGCCGGGGTCGGCTGACGCGGCGGCGTCCATCTCGGCGAGCACGCCCTGGGCGATCCGGAATGCCGTGTTCGCGTCGGGCACGCCGCAGTAGATGGCGGTCTGCAGGAACAGCTCCTTGATCTCGTCATTGGTGAGTCCGTTGGTGCGCGCCGCGCGGATGTGCATGGCGAGCTCCTCGTGGTGGCCGCGGGCGACGAGGGCGGTCAGCGTGATCAGCGAACGACTGCGCCGGTCGAGTCCCGGACGCGTCCAAATCGAGCCCCACGCGTAGATGGTGATGAAGTCCTGGAACTCCCGGGTGAAGTCGGTGGCGTTCGCGGTGGCGCGGTCGACGTGTGCGTCACCGAGCACCGCGCGGCGCACGGCCAGCCCGGCCTCCCGGACCTCCTCGACAGTGCGCCCCCGCAGCCAGTGGTGGGTGATCAGCCGGGCGACCTCGGCGGGAGCCTCCGCGGGCGCCAGGTGGGCCACGTCATCCAGCACGACCAGCCGCCCGTGCACGACGCCGTCGGCTACTTCTCGCAACAAGCCGACCGGCGCCGGCTCGTCGACCGCGCCGGCCACGGCGAGCACCGGCGTGGTGATCTCACCGAGCCGGGCCCGGACGTCGAAGCCGGCCAGTGCATCGCAGACCCAGGCGTAGCTGAACCGGTCGGTGTCCCGCAGGGCGTCGAGCAGGGCCTGCGCGACCTCGGGACGCCGGTCGGGAAACCCGGGTGCGAACCAACGCTGCACCGATCCCTCGACCACGGCCGCGGTGCCGCTGGTGCGGACGAGTTCTGCCCGCTCCGCCCAGCCCTGCGGGGTGCCGATGTGCGCGCCGGTGCAGAGCAGGGTGGCGGCGGTGATGCGCCCGGGATGGTCGAGGAGCAGCTGGAGCCCGACCGCCCCACCGACGGAGTCGCCCGCGTAGGCGAAGGGCCCGCCGGGTTCGCCGCGCTCGACGAGTACGCGCTCGACCACCGCAAGCACCCCGGTGGCGAGCTCGGCGATCGAGAATCCGTCGTCGGCCGCTGCGCTGGCGCCGTGGCCGGGAAGGTCCCAGGCGAGCACGTGAAATTCCGTGGCGAGGGCCTGCCCGCTGGTCTCCCAGAGGCTTTGCGCCGAGGTGCCGAGGGACGGGCCCAGCACCAGCAGCGGACGAGCCGTGACATCCGATGCACCGAGCTGCACGGCCGAGACGGCGGGGACGGTGCTCACCTGATCCCCCCGAGGTGCGGGTGTGCGCGCTGCAGGGCCGCATCGATGATCAGGTCGTTGGCGCCGAGATAGGTCGCGGGATCATCGACGGCGGCGGTCCTCGCGCCGTTGAACTGCGCCGACAGTGAGCGCCGCTCGGCGAGGAGGTCCTCGGACGCCGAGTCCACAGTGGACCGCATTCGATCGGCGTGGACGTGGAGGCCGGTCAGCAGCTCCGTGGCCTGGCTTGCGGCGACCACAGCGCGTCGAGCCAGCGACCGCGCGGCGGCCCACTCGATGTGCCAGGCGCCGTCGGGCCGCTCGTCCAGCGACTCCGCCGCCGCCAGGTGCAGCTGGGCGCCGAGCATCGGCGCGCTCAGCGCGGCCCGGCGGATGAGCACCGACAGCACCGGGTTCGACTTCTGCGGCATCGTCGAGGAGGTCCCCCGGCCGTCGGCGGTGGGTTCGGCGAGCTCGGCGATCTCCGGCCGGGACCGGATCAGCACGTCGTTGGCGATCCGACCCCAAGCGTCGGTGCACCGCACCAGGGCGTCCCCGAGCCGGGTGATCGGTGCGCGGGAGGTGTGCCACGGCGGCTGTGCGCGCAGGCCCAACACCGCCGATGCGTGCAGCACCAGGTCCAGGGCCCGCTGCGGTGGGTTGTCGAGGCCGGCCAGTGCGCCAAGCTCGGTCGGCGCGGCGAGGCTGCCGGCGGCGGCGCCGAACTGGCTCGGTAGGCCGATGCGGGCGAGGTCGTCGGCGGCGTCGAGGACCCCCTGCAACCACACTCCGGCCTTGAGGCCGAAGGTGATCGGCACGGCGTACTGGGTGAGCGTGCGACCGGCCATCGGAGTTGCGCGGTGGCGCTCGGCCAGGCCCACCAAGGCGCGAATCTGGCTCTCGAGTTCTGTGCGCAGCCGGGCGAGGACGTCAGCCGTGCACAGCATCAGGGCCGTGTCGAGGACATCCTGGCTGGTGAGTCCGCGGTGCAACCACGTCGCGGCCGACGGGCTGTGCGGCTGGAGACGTTCGCGCAGCAGCGCCAGCAGTGCGGGCACCGGGTTGCCGGCCGACTCGGAACGCTCGGCAACCACGCGCACGTCCTCGTCGGTGATCAGGTGGTCCAGGCTTACCCCGGCGTCGGCTCCAGCGATCCCGACCACGACCAGCGCGTGCAGCCACGCGGCCTCCGCGCGAACCATCGCGTGCAGCAGGGCCGCCTCGCTCATCAGCTCGCCGGCGCGCTCGTCACCCGGCCAGAACAGGTCGCTCATCCGCGGTGCCCGGGGTAGGTGAGGAACACGGTCTCGTCTGGGCCCTGCAGCACCACGTCAAAGCGCAGGCCGTCGGTCTCAGGGGTGGCGATCAATGTGCCCCGCCGCTCGGCGGGGACGGAGGCCAGCAGCGGATCGGTGTCGAGGCCCGAGTCACCGGGCAGGTAGATGCGGGTGAACAAGCGGTTGAGCAGCCCCCGCGCGAATACCGTCATCGCGAGGAACGGCGCGCGGCCGGGTTCCGTGGCGCCCGGCGCCATGGTGGTGAAGGAGTAGCGCCCGGCGTTGTCTGTCGCGGCGCGACCCCAACCGGTAAAGGTGTAGCCGTCCCGGTGCAGCGAGCCAGCCTGCTGCGGTATCTGGCCTTCGCTGTCGGCCTGCCAGATCTCCAGCAACGCGTCAGGCACGGGGGCACTGTCACCGTCGAGCACGGTGCCGTGCAGCCGCAGTGCCGCTGGATGCGTGCGCGCCACGAGCTCCGCGCCGCCGTCAATCGGCAGGGCGTAGCCGAAGAAGGGGCCGATGGTCTGGCCCGCCGTCGGGGGCCGCGCCGTCATCGGGCGTCCATCGTTTCTGTCCGGGTCCGCCGGCCGCCGGCGAGCACGATGTCCCAACGGTAGCCGGTGCTGCGCTCGGGTTCGGTGAGCGCATGGTCGTAGGTGGCGACCAGGCGCTCCCGCGCATGCTGGTCGGTGATCGACTGGTAGATCGGGTCGAGGTCGAACAACGGGTCGCCGGGGAAGTACATCTGGGTGATCATTCGCTGCGTGAAGTCGGTGCCGAACAGTGAGAAGTGGATGTGCGCCGGTCGCCACGCGTTGTGGTGGTTCTTCCACGGGTAGGGCCCGGGCTTGATCGAGGTGAAGCGGTAGGACCCGTCCACCCCGGTGAGGCAGCGACCGGCGCCGGTGAAGTTGGGGTCGAGCGGCGCCGGGTGCTGGTCACGCTGGTGGATGTAGCGCCCGGCCGCGTTGGCCTGCCAGATCTCGACCAGCTGGTTCACCACCGGGCTCCCGTCGCCGTCAATGATCCGGCCAGTCACGACGATGCGCTCGCCGATGGGCTCGCCCCGGTGCTGAATCGTCAGGTCGGACTCGAGCACATCAACGTCCTGCGCGCCGAAGACCGGCGCGTAAAGCTCGGCGGCCTCTGGATCCGCGGGGTGCAGAGCTTGGTTCGGGTGGCGCAGCATGCTGCTGCGGTAGGGCGGATAGTCCAGGCGCGGCTGGACTGTCGCGCCGGATGCTTTTCTCGACCGCTCGTACGCCGCGGAGACGTCGTCGATCTCGGCACTGATCTGGGCCTGCGTGTCCATAGGCAGAACGTTAGGCATGTCGCAGCTCCGAGGCCAGGGGGAACTTTCGCTGAGCGAAAGGTCTGTCCTACGGCGAGATCTCGTCGAGATGCCGGCCGCGAGTGTGCGGCGTGAACTGGATGACGATGGCCGCGAGGACCAGGAAGCCGGCGATGAGGAGTAGGGCGGGCAGAGCGTCGAGGTGCGTCACGTACTTGGCAATGACCAGCACGCCGATACCGCCGCCGAGGTGGCCGACTCCGTCGACCAGGGCGAAACCGGTGGTGCGGGCACGAGTCGGGAAGCTCTCGGCGGAGAGTGCGTAGGTCGGCGCAACCCAGACGTTGAAACCGAAGAACACGATCGCTGCACCCAGGAAGGCGACATAGATGTGCTGGCCTGCTTCAGCAACCAGGACGGCACCCACCAGCGTGACGAGGGCGCCGATGGGCAGCCAGTACCGGCGCTGCAGCTTCTCCACCAACCAGGTCGAGACGAGACCTTGGATGATGAACCCGAATGTGCCGACCGCGACGATGATGCCTGCCTCGGGCGTCGGGTACTTCAGGCCGGTGAGCACGGAGGTGAAGCCGCTGGAGAAGCCGTACACCGTGATGTAGGCGACGAGCCAGACGGTCAACAGGATGAATGTTCGGCGCAGATAGAGGGGGTTGCCGAAGACTTCGTGATAGGAGGCGCGCCGCGGGGGCTCGGTGGCCGGTTCCGGCTCGATGATCGGCTCGGGTAAGGCACCCTGGCGTTCCATGCTGCGGCGTTCCATGCTTCGGACTATGTCGTCCGCCTCCGTGAGACGCCCCCGCGACACCAGCCACCGGGGAGACTCCGGGAGCTCGACGCGCAGCAGGATCGCTACGACGGCGAGCAGCGCGCCGACGCCGTACATCCAGCGCCAGCCGCTCTCGAAGGAAGGCCCAGCGACCGCGAAGGGTAAGCCCAGCGGCCATGGCGTCGCGGGAGTGGTGAGCAGCAGGCCGAGCCAGATGCCGAAAAAGGCGCCGACCGCTGACAGGGTGAAGATGATTGCGGTGAACCTGCCCCGTCCGCGTCGGGGGGCTACCTCACCGATGTAGGTGTTGACGATCGCGAGGTCGGCACCGATCCCAATCCCGGTGATGATGCGCGCGATGTCGAAGTTGACCATGTTGGTGGCGAACGCGTTGTACAGCGACCCGACTCCGGTGATGATCATGGTGATCAGCAGCATGTTGCGCCGCCCGATTCGGTCGGCGATCGGGCTGAGCACGAGCGTGCCGACGACATACCCCGCCAGGTTGAGCACCACCGGGATGGTCAACGCGTCGAAGGCGTTCTGCGGAGTACAGCCCGGCTTGATTTGGATGCACGTCTGCACGAAGGAGACGTTGATGTCGAAGATGTCGAAGAAGGTGAAGACGAATCCTGTCCCGATGATCCCGATGAACAGGTACGACAGCGCCCAGACGTCGATCCGATCGATCCGCGCGGTGATTGAGCGTGCGGTGAGTTCGGGTGTGGCTTCATCGGTCGGTGGTGTGCTCATCACTTCTCCCTCGGTTGGGTGAATCGCCGACCGGGTGAGTTAGGCATATTCGCGGCGTCGATGCGAGGATGAACTTCCACTGAGCGGAAGGTTCGGGATGGCGGGCAATAGCACAGTTCCGGGCGTCAGCGTCGCCGCCCGACTGCTGGCGCTGCTGGGCGCCTTCGACTCCGAGCACCGGAGCCTGACGCTCAGCGAGCTCGCCCGGCGCGCCGGACTCCCACTGGCCACGGCCTATCGGCTCATCGCCGAACTGGTCACGTGGGGTGCGCTGATCCGCGGTCCCTCAGGGGAGTACGTCGTCGGCCGACGCATCTGGGACCTCGGCCTGCTTGCGCCCGCCCAATCCGGTCTGCGTCAGCTGGCCTCTCCGTTCCTGCACGACATCTACGGGGCCACGCTGGCCACCGTCCACCTGGCCGTGCGCGACGGGGACCAAGTGCTGTACCTCGATCGGCTGTCCGGCCACGCCTCGGTGCCCGTCGTCAGCGAGATCGGGTCTCGGCTGCCGCTGCACGCCACGGGAGTGGGCAAGGTGCTGCTCGCGCACGCCCCCGACGACGTGCAAGCCAACATCCTGGCGAACCTGACCCGCGTCACCCCCTACACCGTCACCCACGCCGGACGCCTGCGCGAGCAGCTCCGCCGCGTGCACCGGGAAGGCTTCGCGCAGACCAGCGAGGACATGAGCCTGGGCGCGTGCTCGGTGGCGGTCCCCATCCGCACACCGGACGCGACGGTGGTGGCCGCGCTCGGCATCGTGGTCCCCAGCCTCAAGCGAGATCGTGCGCGACTCGTCGCCGCGCTGCAGGTCGCCGCGCGCGGCATCGGACGCAGCATTACCGACTGACTCCTTCTGCTCAGTGAAAGCCGAGCATAGTTCCCGAGCCCGTCGCAGCGTTGACTGAGGCCATGCGCACAGAGGTCGCGATTATCGGTGCCGGGCCGGCCGGCTTGTCACTGTCCCACCTGCTCGCCCAGGACGGCGTCGAGTCGGTGGTCCTCGAGACCCGCTCGCGTGAGTACGTCGAAGCCCGCACCCGCGCCGGAATCCTGGAGACCTCGACCGTCGAGTTGCTCGATGCCGTCGGGCTCGGCGAACGGCTGCACCGCGAGGCCGCCGAGCACCGCGGCATCTACCTGCAGTGGCCCCAGGAGCGCCACCACCTCGACTTCGTCGACCTGGCCGGACGCAGCGTCTGGGTGTACGGCCAGACCGAGGTCACCAAGGACCTGGGTCGCGCACGGGAAGCCGCCGGGCAGGCGTTCAGCTACGAGATCAGCGACACCGCGCTGCACGACCTGACAACCGAGCACCCCTTCGTCACCTTCCGAGACGCCGACGAGCGCGAGGTGCGACTCGACGCCGAGGTGATCGTGGGATGTGACGGTTCCTTCGGCCCGAGCCGCGCTGCGGTACCCGACGCCGAGAAAAGTACGTGGGAACGCACCTACCCCTACTCGTGGCTGGGGATCCTCGCCGACGTCGCACCGTCCACGGACGAGCTGATCTACGCCTGGCACCCGGACGGCTTCGCGCTGCACTCCATGCGCTCGCCGACCATCAGCCGCTTGTACCTACAGGTGGAACCGGGTACGGATATCGCCCAATGGCCCGACGACCGCATCTGGGAGGCGCTTGCCGCCCGGCTCGGGCACGGTCAGCACGGGTGGCAGCTCACGCCCGGGCCGATCACCGACAAGAGCGTGCTGCCCATGCACAGCTTCGTCCAGGCACCGATGCGGCACGGCCGGCTGTTCCTCGCCGGCGACGCCGCCCACACCGTGCCACCGACCGGCGCCAAAGGGCTGAACCTGGCGGTGGCCGACGTGGCGCTGCTCGGCCCCGCTTTGACGGCGATGTTGCGCAGCAGGGACACCCGGCTCGCCGACGCCTACTCCGACACCGCGTTGCGGCGGGTGTGGCGCTGCACGCATTTCTCCTGGTGGATGACCACGATGTTGCATACGAGCGGCGATCCCTTTGACGCCGAGCTGCAGCTCTCGCAGCTGCGCTGGGTGGCGAACAGTACCGCAGGAGCCACCGGGCTGGCGGAGAATTACGCCGGCCTGCCCATCGGCTTCTAGCTCGCTCCGGTGCGGCGTCCGGGCTACTTGCTCAGGCAGCCAGGGCCCAGCAGCGCCTTGAGATCGCCCATCAACGCCGAGGTAGGAGTCACCCGCAGACCATCATCCAGCCGCAGCACCCGGGAGGTGCTGCCCGTCACCAGCCGCAGGTGCACGTCCGACGTCCCGGGGTGCGCCGCCAGGACCTCCTTGAGAGCGCACACCCGGTCGGCCGTGCACAGGCGGGCGGGCAGGCTGACCTGCACGGGCTGTGCGACACCCGCCGCAGCCAGATCCGGCACCGCAAGGTCGTTCGCGATGAGGGAGATCTTGTCGTCCCGCACCGCGACACGGCCCTTGATCAGGACCACAGCGTCCTCCGCGACGTCCATGCCCAGCAACGAGTAGCTCTTGGGGAAGAACAGCACCTCGATGCCCCCGACGAGGTCTTCCAGCTGCGCTGAGGCCCACGGTTCGCCGTTCTTGTTCACCCGGCGGTTGACGCTGGCCAGAATGCCACCCAGGGTCACCTGGGCACCGTCCTTGACCAGACCTTCCAAGATCGCCGGAATCGTGGTGTCGGCCTGCGCGGCCAGCACGTGCTCCACCCCGTTCAGCGGATGCCCGGAGACGTAGAGCCCTAACATCTCCCGCTCCAGTGCGAGCCGGTGCTTGGTCTCCCACTCGTCGTCGGGCACCCGCACGTCAAACACCGACGAGACAGTGGAATCCTCCCCACCGAACAGGTCGAACTGCCCGATCGCCTCGGCCTTCTTGGTGCTCATCACTGCGTCGATGGCATCGGCGTGCACCAGCAGCAGACCCTTGCGGGGGTGTCCGAGCGAGTCGAAACCCCCGGCCTTGATCAGGGATTCGATCGCCTTTTTATTGCAGGCGACCGCGTCCACTTTGGACAAATAGTCGGAGAAGTCGGTAAACTCACCTTTGTCCTTTCGGGCATTGATGATCGACGCGACCACTGTGGACCCGACGTTGCGCACACCACCAAGCCCGAAGCGGATGTCCTCGGCCACGGAGGCAAAGTTCACCACCGAGGTGTTGACGTCCGGCGGCAGCACGGTGATGCCCATCCGGCGGCAGTCAGCCAGATAGATGGCGGCTTTGTCCTTGTCGTCGCCGACACTGGTCAGCAGGCCGGCCATGTACTCGGCGGGGAAGTTCGCCTTCAAGTAGGCCGTCCAGAAGGACACGAGGCCATACCCGGCGGCGTGGGACTTGTTGAAAGCGTATCCGGCGAACGGCAAGATCGTCTCCCACAAGGCTTTGACCGCCGCATCGGAGAAGCCGTTGGCGCGCATACCTTCCTGGAAGCCGGCGTACTCCTGTTCCAGCACTTCCTTCTTTTTCTTACCCATGGCCTTGCGCAGCACGTCGGCGCGGCCCATCGTGTACCCGGCGACCTTCTGCGCGACGCGCATGATCTGCTCCTGGTACACGATCAGGCCGTAGGTCTCCTGCAAGATCTCCTCGAGCGGCTCCTCGAGCTCCGGGTGGATCGGGGTGATCTCCTGACGGTTGTTCTTGCGGTCGGCGTAGTCGTTATGCGCGTTCATCCCCATCGGTCCGGGGCGGTACAGAGCAATGACCGCGATGATGTCGGCGAAGCCGGTGGGCTGCATGCGGCGCAACAGGTCGCGCATCGGGCCGCCGTCGAGCTGGAACACCCCGAGCGTGTCACCCCGGCCGAGCAGCTCGTACGTCGCATCGTCCTCCAGCGCAAGGGTGTCGAGGTCGACGTCGATGTCGCGGTTGGCCTTGATGTTCTCGATGGCATCACCGATGACGGTGAGGTTGCGCAGGCCCAGGAAGTCCATCTTGAGCAGGCCGATGGCCTCACACGAGCCGTAGTCCCAGCCGGTGATGATGGCGCCGTCCTGCGGGCGCTTCCACATCGGGATGGCCTGCATCAACGGCTCGGAAGACATGATCACCGCGCAGGCGTGTACCCCGGCGTTGCGGACGAGGCCCTCCAAACCGAGCGCGGTGTCGTAGATCTTGCGGACGTCCGGATCGCTGTCGATCAGCGCTCGGACCTCGGCTGCCTCGCCGTAGCGCTCGTGGGTGGGGTCGGTGATACCGGCGACGGAGATGTCCTTGGCCATCACCGGCGGGGGCAGCGCCTTGGAGATGCGGTCGGCGAGGGAAAAGCCCGGCTGGCCGAACTGCACGCGGGCGGAGTCCTTGATGGCCGCCTTGGTCTTGATCGTGCCGAAGGTGATCACCTGCGCAACGCGGTCAGATCCCCAGCGCTCGGTGGCGTAGCGCACCATGTCGCCGCGGCGCCGGTCGTCGAAGTCAATGTCGATGTCCGGCGACGAGGGACGTTCCGGGTTGAGGAAGCGTTCGAACAGCAACCCGTGTGGGAGCGGGTCGATGTTGGTGATGCCCAAGGCGTAGGCCACCAACGAACCCGCCGCGGAACCACGTCCGGGACCGACCCGGATACCGACCTCCTTGGCGTGGCGCACCAGGTCACCGACGACCAGGAAGTACGCAGGGAACCCCTTTTGGGTGATGACATCGAGCTCGAAGTCGGCCCGCTCGAGGTAACCGTCCGGCGCGCCACCGGGAAAACGCTGGGCCAACCCGGTGAATACCTCGCTGCGCAGCCAGCTGTCCTGAGTCTCCCCCTCGGGCACCGGGAAGATCGGCATCCGGTCGTGATGGGCCCACACGTCGTCGTAGGGCTGCACCCGCTCGGCGATGAGCAAGGTGTTGTCACACGCCCCGGGGACCTGGCGGTCCCAGAGCTCGCGCATCTCCTGCGCGGACTTGAGGTAGTAACCGTCGCCATCGAATTTAAACCGGGTGGGATCGCTGAGCGTCTTGCCGGTCTGGATGCACAGCAACGCCTCGTGGTTGGTGGCGTCGGCCTTGGTGACGTAGTGGCAGTCGTTGGTGGCCAGCGGCTTGAGGTCCAGCTTGCGTCCGATCTCCAGCAGCCCCTCGCGGACCCGGGTCTCTATGGACAGTCCGTGGTCCATCAGCTCGAGAAAGAAGTTGTCCGCTCCGTAGATGTCCCGCCACTTGGCCGCGGCCTCCAGCGCCTCCGTTTCGTGCCCCAGACGCAGCCGGGTCTGAACCTCGCCGGAGGGACACCCGGTGGTGGCGATGATGCCCTCGGCGTGCTCGGCGATGATCTCGGCGTCCATCCGCGGCCACTTGCCGAGCTGACCCTCCAACGAGGCCAAGCTGGACAGCGTGAACAAGTTGCGCAAGCCGGTCGCGTTCTCCGCCACCATGGTCATGTGGGTGTAGGCGCCGCTGCCCGAGACGTCATCGGACTTCTGACTGCGATCGCCCCACAGCACCCGCTTGGTGTGCAACCGCGATTCCGGCGCCAGGTAGGCCTCGATCCCGATGATCGGCTTGATGTCGTGTGAGCGGGCCTGGTTGTAGAACTCGCTGGCGCCGTACATGTTGCCGTGATCGGTCATCGCCACCGCGGACATGCCCAGGCGCTCTGCCTCGTCGAACAGCGGCGACACCTTCGCGGCACCGTCGAGCATCGAGTACTCGGTGTGGTTGTGCAGGTGGACGAAGGAGGCCGCTCGAGATGACCCAGCGCGAGGTGGCCCTGCTCCGGACGGGTTTGACACTGACGCATGCCCCTCTCGGCAGAGCTCGATGATCAGCCGAAGTCTAAGCCCTCCCGCCGACGGTTTCGGGCCTACCCAGCCGGCCGTGGCAGTACCGTGAACCCCCGTGACGACCCCGGACCCCACTGACCTGCGGCTGGCTTCCGCGCTCGCTGATTCCGGTCGTGCGCCGGTGGCCCAGATCGCCGCGCGTGCCGGGGTCAACACCGAGGAGGCGGCGGTACGGCTGCTCCGAATGGCCCAGTTGGGGCTGCCGCTGGTAGTGGGGGTGGAGGGTGATCGCGCCGCGTTGCACGGGTGGGTCCGCGCGCAGCAACCACCCGCTCGGCAGGTCTGGACCGATCCGCCCGCCGCTGCACCGCCACCGGCGTGGACTGCCCCGCCGAGCACGCCTCTGGGTTGGGGTGTCCCGCAATCGGCTGCCTGGGCGCGTCAACCGCCACAGTCCAACCCGGCGCCCTTGGCGGCAACGGTCGGTGACACCTTGTTGTCGACGAGTCCCACCGGTGAGACGGTCTCCATCACCCTGGTCGAGGTGGTGGACACCGCTGACGCGCTGATCGCCGCGGCCGGCCACCCGCTGAGCGCGGGCATGCGAGCCACCGTGGTGCACACCGAGGTGACCGGCGGCCCCACGGGATACCAAGCCGTGCCGGATACCTGCCTCACCGTCGTCCTCGCCGACGGAGCCGAGGTGGGCAAGGCGGGAATCGTCCTCAGCTCGCGCCCCCCGTTTTGCCGGGGTGTCGCCGCCGGAGAAACGGTCGGTGGGCACACCGTGTTCGAGGTCGATGCGCAGGCCGGCATCGTTGGAATCCGGTGGCGGGCGACGCTCGATGCACCTCCGCTGGACTGGCGAACTGCCTAGCCAGCGCAGTCCTCAGTCGGCTGGCGTGGTGGTGCAGCAGGCTCGTCAGCCTCGGGCACCGAAGCTTGTGGTCGAAGCGTGGCGCTTCGGCCGTAACGAAGCTGCCTCGAGCAGGTGCACGGCGCGGTGTCGCTCTTGGGTGCTAGCTTGGGTACTATCGATGCGTCGGCGCGCGCTTGTCGCCCCCCGCCGCTTTCGGTCCGTCGCCGCCCCGGTGCGGCGAGCCCCGTGGACCTGCTGGAGCCGTGCCTTGCCGCGCACCCGACGACCGAGCGAGGACCTCGCGTGAGGGCGGTGCTGTCGTCCGTGCGCGACACCGTCCGCGCTCAGCTATGGCCGCTACCCGTTCTCGGCGTCGTCCTGGCGGTCGCCGCCGGGGTGGGCCTGCCGGTGGTCGACAGCGCGATCGGGGACCAGCTGCCCCCGCTGCTCTCCCAGCTGCTGTTCGGAGGGGACGGCAACGCCGCCCGGTCGGTCCTCGGCGCCGTCGCGAGCTCGCTGATCACAGTGACGTCACTGACCTTCTCGCTGACGGTGGTCACGCTGCAGCTGGCGAGCAGCCAGTTCTCGCCCCGACTGCTGCGCACCTTCACCAGTGACCTCTTCGTGCAGGCGACGCTGGCCCTGTTCCTCACCACGTTCACCTACGCGCTGACGGTGCTGCGGACCGTCCGCGGCGGCAGCGACGTCTTCGTCCCGCGGCTCTCGGTCACCCTGTCCTACGTCCTCGCGATCGCCAGCGTCCTCGGGCTGGTGCTGTTCCTGGCCCACCTCGCCGCGCTCATCCGGGTGGAGACCATGCTCCGCTACGTCCACGCCGACGCCACCGCCACGGTAGGCGCGGTGCTCGCCGAGCGACGCGACCCGCAGGACAGCATGGCCGCCCCCGTGCCGCCGCCCGACTCCGAGATCCTGTTTGCCGCGTCTTCGGGCTTCGTGACCAGCCTCGACGAGGCCGACCTGGTCGAGGCCGCGCAGGCGGCCGCCGCCGTCGTCCTTCTCGACGTGAGCCCCGGCTACTCGGTGGTCACCGGTACCCCCATCGGTGAGGCCTGGTCCGAGGACGGCCCGCTGGCCGAGGACACCCTCGCCGAGCTGCGCAGCGCGGTCGCCGACGCGGTGCGGGTCGGGCCCGAGCGAACGGCGGCCCAGGACATCGGCTTCGGGCTGCGCCAGCTCACCGACGTGACCAACAAGGCGCTCTCCCCCGGCATCAACGACCCCACGACCGCGGTGCACGCGCTCGGCCACATCTCGACGTTGCTGTGTGAGCTGGCCGACCGCGACCTCGGCCCCACCCTGCTGCGCGACCGCACCGACGACGACGCGGACCGCCGGGTCCGCGTCGTCGTCATGCGGCCCGACTTCGCCGAGCTTGTCGACGTCGCCATCGCCCAGCCCCGCCGCTACGGCGCCTCGGACCCGCAGCTGCTGGCTCGGCTGTTCGCGCTGCTCGCCGAGATCGGCTGGCGGGCGCACCCTGAGCAGCGGCCTGTGGTCAGCCACCAGCTGGCGCGGCTGCGCCAGACGGTCGAGGCCGAGGGCTTCGACACCGCCGAGTTGGCGACGCTGCGGGCCGCGGGCCGGCAGGTGGAGCGGGCCCTCGAGCACCGTGGAAGTGCCCACCACAGCCGTGAGGAGAGCACGGCCGGCGGCGCTCACAGCGCCCGGTGACCCCGGCGAGCTCGCCTCGCTGGTGGCGGGCGCTGCGCCGACGGTCCGCTTCGCTGCGGCCGCCCGGTGAGCGGGGCGGTGGCCGGATCACCGGGAGGCGTAAAGGGAGTGGTCCAGGTGTTCCAGTGAGTGGAGTCGGCGTAGCGCAGCCCGGGTGAGGGGCCGCACGTGAGCACCCGCATCGTGGTGTTGCTCAGTGGGGCGCAGGAGATCCGCGCCAACGTTACCGGGGCGGGACCGGGCAGGCGAACGTAGTCGGGGTCAGTTCCTGCTGTGGCGCTACGGTCCGCTCTCGCCCAATGGTGGGCACCCGGTGATCCGGCAGGCCGGCGGGGAGATTGAGCGGTATCCCGATGTGCACGAGTGGCCGGGCTCAGTGAACGCCTACCTGCTGGAGGACATCGAGCCCATGGAGGCTGGTGAAAGCCCTTCCCCGACTGGCGGCCTTCGTAACAACCCTTTGGCAACGTCGGCGTCCGTGGGGCTGACGGCCTGAGCGATTCTTCCGCGGAAGCCTCGGACGCCGGGTCACCGAGCTTCCTGATCGTGTGGTTCGTCGCTGGTGCCGGCGATGTCGACGTCGCGCAGCGCGGAGCGGGGCCCGGTCGAGGTCGACACCGGCCGTTTCCAGAGCCCGCACGGCCGCGCTGCTCGGGTCGTCAAGGGCGGCGAGCAGCAGGTGATGCGAGCCGACCGGGAGTGGACCCGCCAACCGGGCCGCTGCGGTCAGGATCGCCTCGACCGCCGGGGTGGCCCGAAGCGCCTCCGATGCGTCCACGGTCTCCCGCGCCCCGGGTATCAGCTCGATGATGGCGGTACGGACCGCTGCGATGTCGCCGGCCTGCACGGCGAGGATCTGGGCGCCGGCCCCGTCGTGTTCGGCGATCAGGCCGAGCAGGATGTGTTCGGTGCCGATGTAGTTGTGCCTGAGGCCGCGGGCTTCCTCCTGGGCGAGCACGACGGCGCAACGGGCGCGTTCGGTGAACCGTTCAAACATTTCTTCAGCGTGCGGTGGCCGCGGGACCCCGTCAACTCCTCACGGCGCGGGTATCGGCCCGTCGTCGGGCAGCGGCGCCACCACCGCGGTCTGCTCGGGCAGCAGCGGCATCACCGACAGCGCGCGCAGCTCCGTCCCCGCAGGCGCGGCCTGGACCGCGCGCACCGATTGTTGCGCGGCGACCACGCGGAGCTCATCCGCCGAACCATGCACCAGCATGGCCAGCACACAGGTGCAGTCGCCGCGCAAGCGGGACACCGAGACCTGTGTGACCGCGGCGGCCCGGTCGTCGGCGGCCGGAGTCCGCTGCAGCTGGTCAGCTGCCGCTCTCATGGCAGCCTGCAGATCGACGGCCCGGTCGCGCTGGTCGGCGAGGTCGATGCTCAGCTGCGCGGTCTGCACCCGGTCGATGGGCACCTGCAACACCACCCGGGCCAGCCGCGCCGGTCCGGGAATGGCCGCGGCCGCCGACGCCGTCAGCTCGGCGCGCAGCGTCGCCAACGCCCAGTACGGACCGCCGGCAGCCGGGAGCGCCGCATGCTCCAAGTAGGAGTCCACCTGCTCGCCGCTACTCGGCCCGAGGGCGACCCCGGCTGTCCCCGCGCGTCGCACCGTGGTGTTGAGGCCGAGCGCGAGCACCGTGGCCGCGACGACGACGACCGCGACCAGCCAGCCGAAGCGCGACAACATCTGCGCTCAGGCGGTGGCGCGGAGCAGGTCCAGCGCGTGCTGCAGGTCGTCGGGGTACTCGCTACGCACCTGGACCCAGTGCCCGTCGGCCGGATGCGCGAAGCCGAGCGAGTGCGCGTGCAGCCACTGTCTGCGCAGTCCGAGACGTGCGGACAGCGTCGGGTCGGCCCCGTAGGTGATGTCTCCGCAGCACGGGTGGCGCAACGCGGCGAAATGCACCCGGATCTGGTGGGTTCGTCCCGTCTCCAGGTGCACGTCGAGCAGGCTGGCGGAGGGAAACGCCTCGATCGTGTCGTAGTGGGTCACGCCGGGCTTGCCGTCAGCCAGGACGGCAAAGCGCCAGTCGTGCTTGGGATGCCTGCCGATCGGCGCGTCGATGGTGCCGCTGCTGGGATCGGGGTGGCCCTGCACCACGGCGTGGTAGCGCTTGTCCACCGTGCGCTCCTTGAACGCCCGCTTGAGCACCGTGTACGCGTGTTCGGAGGCCGCGACCACCATCACCCCGGAGGTGCCGACGTCGAGGCGGTGCACGATGCCCTGGCGCTCCGCCGCACCCGACGTGGCGATGCGGTAGCCGGCGGCCACCAGGCCGCTGACCACCGTGGGTCCGGTCCACCCGGGGCTAGGATGCGCCGCGACTCCCACCGGCTTGTCCACCACGATAATGTCGTCATCCGCGAGTAGTACCTCCAAGCCGTCCACCGGCTCGGCGTGGGCAAGGGGCTCGCGCTCCGGCTCGGGGAAAGTGACCTCCAGCCAGGAGCCGGACGTCAACCGGTCGGACTTGCCTGCCGCTCGACCGTCCAGCACCACCCCGCCGTCCGCGGCGATCGCGGCCACTGCGGTACGGGAGAACCCGAGGAGCCGGGCCAGGCCGGCGTCCACCCGCAGCCCGTCCAAGCCGTCGGGCACCGGCATGGAACGGGTGTCAGCCACGAGCTGCCTCATCACGTTTGCGGGCGGCACGGGTGCCGTCGGGCTCGCGACCGAGAAACGCCAGCAGCACCAACAAGATTCCGCCGCTGACGATGGAGGAATCGGCGAGGTTGAACACCGGCCAGTGATAGCCACCGGGCAGGACGACGGAGATGAAGTCGACCACGTGTCCGCGCAGCACTCCCGGGGCACGGAATATCCGGTCGATGAGGTTGCCCAGCGCACCGCCGAGCACCAGCCCGAGCCCCCAGGCCCAGCCGACCGAGCGCAGCCTGCGGGCCGTGCGCACGATGACGAACACGACCGCCGCCGCCACGAGGGTGAGCAGCCAGGTCATGCCCGTGGCCACCGAGAACGCTGCGCCCGGATTGCGAATCAGCACGAGGTAGAAGGCGCCCCCGATCACGCGCACCGGCTGTTCGGGGTGGAGCTTGGCCACCACGACGACCTTGCTCACCAGGTCAGCGACCACCACCAGCACCGCAATCACCACCAGCAGGTGCACCCGCCGGGGGCGGTTGATCACCGCAGGGCCGGCACCCACGTCAGCGTCCACGTCGGGTTTGGGTTCGGTGCTCACACCCACCATCATCCCCGATCCGTCACGGCCGCCCGGTCACACCCCGCCAACGGGCCAGTCGACCACCCGCGTCCACGGCCCGGATCCGCGCTTCGGTCGCCTCCCGCACCCCCGAGGTGGTGACGACGAGAATCTGGTCACCCCGGCGCAGCCTGGTGCCTGCATCGGGCATGAAACCGTCGCCCTCCCGCACGACCAGGCTCACCGTCGCGCCCTTGGGCAACCGCAGCTCGCCGAGGTACACCCCGTGCAGGCGCGAACCCAGCGGTATCTGCACCTGCAACAGATCTGCGCCCAACCTCTCCAGTGGCGCCGCGTCCACCGAGACCTCCTGCATCTCACCGGTCACGGTCACCTTGAGCCAGCGCGCCACCCACGGCAACGAGGTGCCCTGGATCAACGTGAACACCACCACCAGGACGAACACCACATCGAGCAATCGCTCCGCCCCGACCACACCTTTGACCAGCGGGATGGTGGCCAACACGATGGGGACTGCACCGCGTAAGCCCGCAAACGACAGAAACGCTTGCTCCCGCCACGGAATGCGCAGCGGCAACGCGCCTGCCACCACCGACAACGGTCGCGCCACGGCCAGCAGCACCAGGCCGATCAGCACGGCGTCGACAATGGCGCCGGGCAGCCGCTGGGGTGTGACGTACACGCCCAGCAGCACGAACACCCCGATCTGGGCCAGCCAGCCCATGCCCTCGGCGAAGGACAGGGTGGCCACCCGGTGCGGCAGGTGGGCATTGCCGAGTACCAGGGCGCAGACATAGGTGGCCAACAGGCCCGAAGCGTGGACGAGCTGGCCCGAGGAGAAGCTGAGCACACAGACGGCCAAGGCCGCAACCGGATACAACCCGGTGGAGGGCAGCGCAATCCGACGCAGCGCCCAGGCGCCACCCCACCCGAGCAGCACGCCGACCAGCGCTCCGACGCCCAGCTCGTATGCCACCGTGGCCGGGGTCCACCACGGCACACTTCCGGGGCCCGCGAGCAGGGTGACGGCGATGACCACGGGCGCGTCGTTCAACCCCGACTCCAGCTCCAGCGCACCCACCAGCCGACGCCGCACCGTGAGGGTGCGCAGCACGCTGAACACCGCCGCAGCGTCGGTGGAGGACAGCACCGCCCCCCACAACAACGCGATCCGCCAGTCCAAGCCCAACAGCAGATGCACCGCCGTGCCCACGACCAGCATGCTGACCAGTACCGACACCGTGGCCAGGGCAACACCGAGCCCGAGCGCCGGGCGCACGCTGCGCCACCGGGTGCTCAGACCACCCTCCGTCAAGATCAACACCAGCGCGGCCATGCCGAGCTCCTCGGTCAGCTGTGCGTCGGAAAAGCGCAGACCGAGCCCGGCCTCGCCGATGGCCAAGCCGATGGCGAGGAACAGCAGCAAGGCGGGCAGCCCGATCTTCGACGACGCCCACACGCCGATCATTCCGACCAGCAGCACCACCGCGCCGGCGCCCAGGAGGTACTCCAGCTGCACGCGCCGACTCCTCCGTTCGCCTATCGCGGTGTCGCCTCGTTCGGGCACCGCGCCGGACATCAGTGTCCCAGCACCGACGTCGCCACTACGGTGGGTACCGTGTGGACACAGCGAAGGACCGGCAGCACGGTGAGCGTCGCGGGAGCCGTGCTGGCCTGCGGCACCCTCCTGGCCTGCTCAGGACCTACGCCCGCCCCCGCCGCGGCGCCCGCTGCGGGGGCGGGCGCTCCGCCTTCCGCCGCGGTCACGGTCGCCATTCCCCCGGTCACCGTGACGGTGAACAATCCCGGCGCCGGGCCGCGCACCGCCCTGGTCCTGCACGCCACTCCGGAGTCCGCGCAACGGGTCTCGCTCACCTCGACTTCGACGATCAGCCAGACCATCGGCACCAACCCACCGTCGGACCGGTCCTCGCCGGAGGTGACCCTGCCGCTCACCGCCCGCCCACATGGCCCCGCCGACGCTGCAACGCACACGGTTGGCCTGACCATCGGCACCCCGAGCTCCCCGGACACCACGCTGAGCGACGCCTTGGCCAAGGCCGTCGGGTCGACGTCGACAGTGACCGTCACCCCGGCAGGCGCAGTGAGCCAGCTGGTGCTCGATCCGCCAGCCGCGCTCAGTGACGCAGGCCGCTCCGCCGCCGAGCAGGCACAACGCCAGGCGATCCAATTCCTGCCCGTGCTTCCCGGTGAGCCGGTGGGCGTTGGTGCGGTGTGGACGGTGAGCCAACAGATCGACAGCCTTGGTCTGGGCCTGCGCCAGGATACGGTGCTGACGCTCAATGCGATGCGCGACAGCACGATCACGCTCGGCGTGCAGGTCACCCAGACGCCGCTCACGCCCACCTGGACGCTGCCCAACGACCAGGGCACGCTGAACGTCGACTCGTACCGCGTGACCGGCGGCGGCACCCTCACCCTCGACCTGACCAAGCCCCTGCCGCTCGACGGCCGCGTACAGCTGAACGGCAACGAGGTATTCAGTCGGCCCAAGGACGGACTGAAGCTGGCGCAGCAGATTACCAACGGCGTCAGCTGGAAGAGCTAGCCGTACGGCCGCTCACAAGCCGGCGAAGGTCTGCACGAGCAGAAACCCGTTGAGGCCGATGATGACGCTCGCGATCATCACCGCCACCGCGGTGGTGAGGCGGCCGTTCACCGCGGAACCCATCAGCTCCCGGTCACGGGTGAACATGATCAGCGGGATGAGGGCGAACGGAATACCGAAGGACAGCACCACCTGGCTGAGCACCAGCGCGGCGGTGGCATCGGTGCCCAGCCCGAGGATCAACAGTGGCGGCACGGCGGACACCGCGCGCCGCACCCAGATCGGCACCTGCCGTCGCAGAAAACCCTGCATGATCATCTGCCCGGTGTAGACCCCGACGCACGAGGACGCCACGCTCGAGGCCAGCAACGCCACGGCGAACACCAGACCCGTCGCGGCCCCTGCCTGCAGCACAAAAGCGGCATGCGCTTCTTCCAACGATTCACCCGCGTTGCCCCGCAACCCGACAGCGGAGACCACGATGATCACGTTCACCGTGCCGGCGACCGCCAGCGCGAGGATGACGTCCCACCGCGTCGCGCGCACCCGACGTTGCACCTGCTCTGCCCGCGGCTCCTCCATGTGCTGGGTGAGACCGGAGTGCAGGTAGATGACGTGCGGCATCATGGTGGCGCCGATGATCCCCGCGGCCAGATAGGCGCTGTCCGTGCCGTGTAGTCGGGGGATGAAGCCCGCGGCGACCTCGCCGATGCCCACCGAGGACGTCACGGCCTGGTAGGCGAACGCGAGTACCACCACGAACAGCAACGCGAACACCACCGGCACGAAGCCGTCTCGCCCGCGCACCCGCAGCATGAGAATGACGAAGACGAGCACGACCATCAGCAGACCGCCGCCGAACAGCGGAATACCGAACAGCAGCTTGAGTGCGATGGCACCGCCGACGAACTCGGCCAAGTCGGTCATGATCACCACCAGCTCGGCCTGCAGCCAGAGCCCGATGCGGGCACCCGGGCGGAACCGTTCCCGGCACAGCTCAGGGAGGCTGGAACCGGTGGCGATGCCCAGCTTGGCCGACAGGTACTGCACCACCATGGACAGCAGGCTGGCGAGCACCACGACCCAGATCAGCAGGGTGCCGTATTTGGCCCCAGCGGTGACGTTGGTGGCAAAGTTGCCCGGGTCGATGTACGCCACCGACGCGATGAAGGCCGGGCCGAAAGCCGCGAACGCTGCCCGGGCTCGGCGCCGCGTCGGCGGGGTCGCCGCGTCGGTGCGGGACCGCACCGTGCTCTCGGAGGGGTCCACTCGTCGTACCGTATTCCTGCGCGCCGCTCAAAGCCGTCTGTGGTCACGATGCTGGGTTGCGTGTTGTTGGCCGCCTCCTGTGGCGCACCGGCACCGGCACCGGCGCCACCGACCGCGCGGAAGACCGGTACCGCCCAGATCAGGCACGATCTCGAGCCGTTGACCAAGCGGTTTCCCGGGCTCGGAGCGCCGGTGAGCGCCACCTGGATGAGCGGTACGTTTGGCGATCCCCGAGTGCCAGTCCGTCCACCTACTGGATCGACGCCGTGGTGCAATTGCGTCCCGAGCAGGCAACGGATCTGCGCGCGCAGATCACGGTCCGGGACGACGGGCGACGGCCCGACGTCGCACCCGAGCTGCGTCGTGCGCTCCCGAACGGCGCGCTGCTCCAGCTCAGCTCGAGGTGGCCAGGCTCAGCTTGGCGCGCACCCCATCGCCCAGCAGCACCCCGTCCGGCAGCGCGTCGAGCAGGGTCAGCTCCGCGGCCAGGACCTCCCGGGCGATGAGGTCCCGATGACGCTGTGCCCACTCGTAGCGCGCCTGCGGGACCGCCAGAAGGAGCCGGATGCGGTCCGAGACCGCGAAGTCGGCGGTCCGCCTGGCCTCCTGCAGTTCGCGGATGCGGTCCTTCGCCCAGCCCTCGGCCTCCAGCTCCTCGGTGAGCTCGGTATCCAAAACCACCAGGCCCTCCCCGTTCGGCAGAGCCGCGGTCGACGCCGGCTCCACTGCGACCAGCCGCTCGGTGAACTCACCGGGTAGCAGCCGGATGCCGCCGGCTTCCACGCTGCCGTCGGCCTGCTGCGACCACTCACCGGCCTTGACGGCTTTGATCACCTGCTGCACGTCCTTGCCGATCCGCGGCCCGGCGGCGCGGGCGTTGACCACCAGCTCGAAGCGCCCGTGCGCGTCGACATCGGTGGACAGCCGCACCTGCTTGACGTTCACCTCATCGGCAATGAGGCCGTTGAACGGCTCCAGGCGGGCGGAGTCGGCCGCGGCCACAGTCACCGACGGCAGCGGCAGCCGTACCCGCAGCTGCTGAGACTTCCGGAGTCCCAAGACCACTGAGCACACCGCCCGTACCTCGTCCATCGCCGCCACCAGCTCGGCGTCGGCGGGCAGCTCGTCCGGGCCCGGCCAGTCGGTCAGATGCACTGAGCGCTCGCCGGTGAGGCCTCGCCAGATGACCTCGCTGATCAACGGCAGCAGCGGCGCCGCCAAGCGGCAGGTCACCTCCAGCACCGTGTGCAGGGTGTCCACCGCGTCGAGGTCGGCGACCCAGAACCGGGGACGGGAGCGGCGCACATACCAGTTGGTCAGCGCGTCACAGAAGTGTCGCAGCTCCTCGCAGGCCCGGGCGATGTCGTTGGCGTCCAGGGCCGCGGTGATCACGTCCCGGCACGCGGCGAGCTTGGCCAAGATGTACCGGTCAAGGATGTTGGTGGAGTCGGTGCGCCAGACGCCCGATTTCTCCGCGTAGAGCTGCAGGAAACCCCAGGAGTTCCACAGCGGCAGCAGCGCCTGGCGCACCCCCTCGCGGATACCCTGCTCGGTGACGATGAGGTTGCCGCCGCGCAGGATCGGTGAGGCCATCAGGAACCAGCGCATGGCGTCGGAACCGTCCCGATTGAACACCTCGGTGACGTCGGGGTAGTTGCTCTTTGACTTGCTCATCTTGGCGCCGTCGTCGCCGAGCACGATGCCGTGCGCCACCACCGTGCGGAACGCCGGTCGGTCGAACAAGGCCGTGGCCAGCACATGCAGTGTGTAGAACCAGCCGCGGGTCTGCCCGTTGTATTCCACGATGAAGTCACCGGGGTAGTGGCTCTCGAACCACTCGCGGTTGTCGAAGGGGTAGTGCAGCTGGGCGTAGGGCATGGAGCCGGACTCGAACCAGCAGTCCAGCACCTCCGGCACCCGGCGCATGGTGGAGCGCCCGCTGGGGTCGTCCGGGTTGGGCCGCGTCAGCTCATCGATGTAGGGGCGGTGCAGGTCGGCGGGCCGTACCCTGAAGTCGCGTTCCAGCTCATCCAGCGAGCCGTAGACGTCGGTGCGCGGAAAACTCGGGTCGTCGGAGATCCACACCGGAATCGGGCTGCCCCAGTAGCGGTTCCGGCTGATCGACCAGTCCCGGGCTCCTTCCAGCCACTTGCCGAACTGGCCGTCCCGGATGTGCTCGGGCACCCAGCTGATTTGCTGGTTCAGCTCCACCATGCGCTCGCGGAACTGCGTGACGGCGACGAACCAGGAGGACACCGCCTTGTAGATCAGCGGGTTGCCGCAGCGCCAGCAGTGCGGATAGGGGTGGTTGTAGGTCTCCTGGCGCAGTAGCCGGCCGGCTGCCTTGAGGTCGCGGATGATCAACGGATTGGCCTGAAATACCTGCACACCTGCATAGGGGGCGACCTCGGTGGTGAACTCCCCGCTTGCGTCCACCGGCACCACGGGTTCGATGCCGGCGGCATCGGTCACGACCTTGTCCTCCTCACCGAAGGCCGGGGCGATGTGCACGATGCCGGTGCCGTCGGTGGTGGTGACGTAGTCCGCCGAGAGGATGCGGTGCGCGTGGTCGCGGCCGAGGAAGAAGTCGAACGGCGGGATGTAGGCCAGCCCGAGCAGCTCCGAGCCTTTGTGCGTCGACACGACCTCCGGGTTCTCCCCCAGCTCCCTGGCGTAGGCAGCAACTCGGGCCTCGGCCAGCACGTACCGTCGCTCGCCCACCCGCACCTGCACGTAGTCGACATCCGGGTGCACGGCCATCGCCAGGTTGGACGGCAGCGTCCACGGCGTGGTGGTCCAGATCAGTGCCTCGGCCCCATCCAGCGGGCTGACGGCACTGTCCAGTACCGAGCCGGGTGCGTGCAGTGGCATGGTCACTGTGACGGCCGGGTCTTGGCGCTGCCGGTAGGTGTCGTCCATCCGGGTCTCGTGGTTGCTCAGCGGCGTCTCGTCGTGCCAGCAGTAGGGCAGCACGCGGAAGCCTTCGTACACCAACTCCTTGTCCCACAACGTCTTGAACGCCCACATCACCGACTCCATGTAGTCGGTGTCCAGGGTCTTGTAGTCGTGGTCGAAGTCCACCCAGCGCGCCTGGCGGGTGACGTAGCTGCGCCACTCATCGGTGTAGCGCAGCACCGAGGATCGGCAGGCGGCGTTGAACTCCGCGACACCCATCTGCTCGATCTCGTACTTGTGCTTGATCCCGAGCTGCTTCTCCGCCTCCACCTCGGCGGGCAGCCCGTGGCAGTCCCACCCGAAGCGGCGATCGACCCGCTTGCCCCGCATGGTCTGGTAGCGGGGCACGACGTCCTTGACGTAGCCGGTGAGCAGGTGCCCGTAGTGTGGCAGCCCGTTGGCGAAGGGCGGACCGTCGTAGAAGACATACTCGGGTGCGCCGCTCCGCTGGGCGATGGAGGCCCGGAAGGTGCCGTCGCGCTCCCACTCGCTGAGTACCCGTTGCTCAAGGGCGGGAAAGGACGGCGAGCCGGTGGCGTGGCCGTCGGTGAGGTCGACCTTGGGGTAACTCACGTCCGCTGTACTCACGACTCTGCGCTCCCTCGTGCCGCTTCGGCACGGGGACGAGGAAGGCGCCGTTGCGCCCGCACCGCGGTACCACCCCGCTTGCTCCCAAGGAAGCCACTCGTTGCGGCTGTGACGGGCCACCCGTCCGGTTCTAATACGGGCTACGCAGCTCGGGAACTACTCGGGAACTACGACCCTGTTCTTCCGGAAGCTCCCCGGTGATGGCCGGATCGACGCTGGTGTTGAGTCTAACGGGCGCGCGAGTGCGCGGCCAACACCGTCGACGGCCGGCAACGGGCACACCCGGTGAATCCCAGCTCGACTGCCTCCTCGACGGGCAGCGGCAGGGTCGGCTTGTCTCCCAACCAGGGGCAGGAGCTCAGGTGGAACCGTGGATGCTCGTCAACGACCACGACCTCATCGGACAGGCCACTCACTGCCAGCGCATCGGCGGCGTCGACGTCTTCCTCGTCGGGCTCGCGGTCGTCGGACGGGCCCCCGATGATCACCTGAGTCGACTCCGCGTCGGGCTCGGGTGAGAACGACGCCACGGGCGCTGACTCGGGCCGGGTGAACTGCTGCGTCGTCGCGGCCGCAGAGTCAGCCTCCTCGGGGGGCGGGGGGGCCGGCGCCACAGCCTCACCGGCGACATCGGTACTCGCATCTGCTGCGTCCACCGGTGCCTCAGCGACATTCGCTTGCGGGGCGCGCCGACGGCGCATGGTGTCGACTACGAGCACGACCGCGGCGAGCCCGCAGGCACCGATGCAACCCCATGCCCACGCGGTGTTCTCCGTCACGAAGGAGACCACCAGGAACACCAAGCCGACAACGACGGCCCCGAGCGCGAGAATCAGCACGTCAGGTCAGTGCTCAGTTGCCCTGCTCGGCGCGCTGGCCGGCAGGTACGTCTGCGCCGCCACGGGCGCTGTCCGCCGGTGCCGCACCGCCCCGCTGCCCCAGCTCGTGCAGCTGCGACTCGAGGTAGGACTTCAGCCTGCTGCGGTACTCACGCTCGAAGGTGCTGAGCTCATCGATGTGCTTTTCCAGGCCGGTCCGCTTCTCGGTGATCGTGCTGATCATCTCGGTGTGCTTGCGATCGGACTCGGCCTGCAGCGAATCTGCCCGCTCCTTGGCTTGGCGCTGCATGGTTTCCGAACGGGTCTTAGCGTCACTGAGCATGGCCTCGGACTTGGTCCGCGCCTCGGTGACCATCTGCTCGGATTTCGACTTCGCCTCGGTGAGCATCTGCTCCGACTTCGACTTCGCGTCGCTGAGCATCTGCTCCGAGCGGGTCTTGGCGTCGCTGAGCGTGGCCTCGGACTTGGTACGGGCACCACCGACGAGCTGCTCGGACTCAGCCTTGGCTTCGCCGGTAAGGCGGTCGGCCATCTCCTGGGCAAGGCCGAGGATCTTGGCTGCCCGCAGGTGGTGATCGGCTGGGTCCACACCAGTCGAGTCGGCAGACTGGGCGGCCGCAACTGAAGAGGTCGGTGCTTCGGGAGCCGTTGCTGCGGCGGCCGACGTGGGCGTTGCCGCCTGCTGTTGCGCGGACTGCCCGAACGCGGGCTGGGCCGGTGCCACGGCCGTCGGCGGTACTGGTGTAGGCGCAACGACCGGCGCTTCTGGTTTTGCTTGGTCTGCGTCCTTGGCAGCCGAAGGCTCGTTCTTCGTCACGTTCACACTGCTCGCGCCTGCGGCGGGACCGCCCAACTTCGCCTGCTGGTCGAGCTCCTCCAGGCGGTGTTTGAGGCCGTTGTTCTCCTCGACCAGACGGGCGAGCTCCTGCTCGACCATGTCAAGGAAGGCATCGACCTCGTCCTCGTTGTACCCACGCTTGCCAATGGGCGGCTTGCTGAACGCAACATTGTGCACATCAGCGGGAGTCAGCGGCATCGGACGATCACCTCAGGCATTCCTCGACAGTCCAGTTAAGTGGGGTACAGCTTGGCTTGCTCGTGCTGGCACGCAAGTCTGCTCACCGCGGCACGGCGGCGCCGACGTTCACCATCAGTATGAACACTACAAACAACAGAACCATAATCGACACATCCAACCGCGCCCCTCCGATGGGGATCGTCGGGATGACTCTGCGGAGCAGGCGCACTGGGGGGTCCGTCGCGCTGAGCATCGTCTCGAGCACGATGGCCATCACCCCTTGCGGGTGCCAGTCCCTGGCCAGGCTGCGCACCACCTCGATGACGATCCGCGCGATGAGCAGCAGCCAGAAGACGAACAGCACGTAATAGACGATGGTCAGGACGACGGACACCCCACCACTGTGCCTGACCTTGCCGTCGGCGCACCACAGCGGGGTGACGGCGCAGTGCTCAGCTCAGGAGTGGTTGTAGAACCCGTTCTCCACGATGTGCCGTTTGACCTCGGCCGACACGTCCACGTTGGACGGTGAGAGCAAGAACACCTTGTTCGTCACCTTGTCGATCGAGCCGCGCATGGCGAATGCCAGCCCGGCTGCGAAGTCGACGAGGCGCTTGGCGTCGGAATCGCTCATCTCGGTGAGGTTCATGATCACCGGAGTGCCCTCGCGGTAGCGCTCCCCGATGGTGCGGGCCTCGTTGTAGGTGCTCGGGTGCAGCGTGGTGATCTTGGCCAGCGGGTGGCCCTCCTCGGCGAAGGCTTCACCGCGCCGCGGTCGCGCCGGACGCTCGACACGCTCCTCCATCGCCAGCGCGCCGCGGGTGGACGGCTGCGCCGACGGGGCGGGTCCGCGCCTACTCGCGAGCGGTTCCAAGCGACCACGGTTTCCGGGGCCGTCCAGTACCGGCTCGTAAGCGGCCGACTCGTACCCTGCCGACTCGTAGCCTGCCGACTCGTAGCCAGCCGTGCCCCGTACGGCCGGACGACCACGCACCGACGCTCCGGCGAAAACAGGCTCACGGCCGCGCGAGGCCTCGGACGCGCCGGCGTGGTCGTCGGGGTAATCGTCGGCATAACCGTCGTAGTCGTCGGTGGGCACCATGCCGAAGTACGCCTTGAACTTGTGCAGGGAGCTCATGAAAACGACCTTCCGGGAGGGGTGGCGGATCACGTCGAGGTTATCGGCCGCGCACCCAGCAACGCGGTACCGACACGCGCGCAGGTCGAGCCATGTCGTACTGCCGCCTCGAGGTCACCGGACATGCCGAGGGAGAGCTGGTCGGCGTCGGGAAAGCGCTCCCGGACGTCGACCCACAGCGCGTTGACCGAGGCGAAGGCAGCATCCGGATCGGCGTCCTGGGGGGCGACAGCCATCAGCCCGCGCAGCTGCACGTGTTCGGCCGCAGCGGCGAGCTGCAGCACGCGGTCGAGGCCCTCCGGCGGGCACCCGCCACGGCCGGGGTCGCCGTCGAGGCTGACCTGGATGAGCACCTCCAGCGGGCGGTCACGTCCGGCCTTGGCCGCAGCGTTGTCCAGCGCGCTCAGCAGCCGCTCGCTGTCCACCGACTCCACGCGGTGCGCCCAACGCGCCACCGACCGTGCCTTGTTGCGTTGCAAGCGGCCCACGACGTGCCAGCGTGGATGGACGTGGGGGCGCAGCCGCGCCGTCTCAGCCACCTTCGGGGCCGCCTCCTGCTCACGGGCCTCACCGAAAGCAGTGCACCCGAGGTCCACCAGGTGGGCGACGTCGGTGGCGGGAAAGTTCTTGGTGACGGCGAGCAGCTCGACGGACTCCGGGGCCCGCCCCGCCGCCGCGCACGCCCGATCTAGCCGCTCCCGCACCGCACGGAGGTTGCCCTCGATCACGGCGGCACGGGTGATCTCGCCCGCGCTCTCGTTCACGGCGACTCGGTCCAGATGACGCCGGCCAGCCGCCCGGTCGGAGCCTGGCGGCGGTGGCTGAACAGCTCCTCGGACTCCATGGTGCAGCGCGGATCCTGCGCTACCGCGCCGACGCCTTCGGCGAGCAGCGCACGGCGCAGCCCCGCCCTGATGTCCAGCCCGGCGGTGCCCGCACGGGTACGGCTGGCACTGCCGGGGACATGGGCCTCGACGTCGCGCTGCATGGGCTCGGGTACCTCGTAGCACTGACCGCATACCGCAGGGCCGAGTAACACGGAGATTCGCTCGGTGCGCGCCCCCAGCGACCGCATGGCGCCGAGCGTGGCGCCCAGGATGCCGATCCGGGCGCCCACCCGGCCGGCATGCGCGGCAGCGATCACACCGGACTCCTCGTCCGCCAGCAGCACCGGCACACAGTCGGCGGCCACCACGACCAGCGCCAACTCTCGCGCGGCCGTGACGACCGCATCGGTGGCCGCCAGCGGGCCTGGCAGCGGCCCGTCCACCACCGCAACGGTGCGACTGTGCACCTGTTCCATCCACACCAGCCGCTGCGGGGGCACGCCGATGCCCTCGGCCAGACGGCGACGGTTGGCCGCCACCGCCGAAGGGTCGTCGCCGACGTGATCGCCCAGGTTGAACGAGGCGTACGCACCGCTCGAGCGACCGCCGGCGCGGGTGGTGACGACCCGGCGGACCCGCACCGGCGCAGGCTTGGTCACCGCCGCATGAACGGCGGAACGTCGACCTCGTCGTCGCCCTCATCCTCTACCGGGACAGTCCGACCGGTACCGAACCCGCCGGGGCGCTGCCCGGTACGCGGCGGCAGACCACCCGGCCCGTTCTGTACCGCGCCCTGACCGGCCGCACCGACGGCGCCTGCCTGGGATTGGTCACGGCGTCCGCCGTCGAACGCACTGGGCCGGGTGGGCGGCAGACCTTGAGACTGCCCGCCGTCACCCCCCTGCCCGGAGGCGACGCTGCGGGAGCCGACCGCCGCCGGGTCCATCGATTTGCGCGCCGGAGCGACTCCGTCGAATCCAGCTGCGATCACGGTGACGCGCACCTCGTCGCCCAGCGAATCGTCGATGACGGTACCGAAGATGATGTTCGCATCCTCGTGCGCGGATTCCTGAACCAACGACGCCGCCTCGTTGATCTCGAACAGGCCCAGGTCGGAGCCGCCCGCGATGGACAGCAGCACCCCGTGCGCACCTTCCATCGACGCCTCAAGCAGCGGCGAGTTGATGGCGGTCTGCGCGGCTTGCACGGCCCGTCCGTCGCCCCGCGCGGAGCCGATGCCCATCAGGGCACTACCTGCCCCGGACATGACGCTCTTGACGTCGGCGAAGTCGACGTTGATCAGGCCCGGCGTGGTGATCAGGTCGGTGATGCCCTGCACACCGTTGAGCAGTACTTCGTCGGCGGATCGAAAGGCGTCCATCAGGCTGACGGCCGCATCACCGAGCTGCAGCAGCCGGTCGTTGGGGATGACGATGAGGGTGTCGCAGGACTCGCGCAGGCCGCCGATGCCGTCCTCGGCCTGGCCGCCGCGGCGCTTGCCCTCGAAGGAGAACGGGCGGGTGACGACGCCGATGGTCAGCGCGCCGAGCTTGCGGGCGATGCTCGCCACGACGGGGGCGCCACCGGTACCGGTGCCGCCACCTTCGCCCGCGGTGACGAAGACCATGTCGGCCCCCTTGAGGACCTCCTCGATCTCGTCCTTGTGGTCCTCGGCGGCGCGCCGTCCCACCTCGGGGTCGGCCCCGGCACCCAGACCACGAGTGAGCTCGCGACCGACGTCGAGCTTGACGTCGGCATCGCTCATCAGCAACGCCTGGGCGTCGGTGTTGATCGCGATGAATTCCACGCCTTTCAGGCCGACGTCGATCATGCGGTTGACCGCGTTGACGCCGCCGCCGCCGATTCCGACGACCTTGATCACGGCGAGGTAGTTGTGCGGAGGCGTCATGGTGTTGTCCTCACAGGCTTTCGCCTTCCATCGGGTGCGTGGGCTGGTGTTCGAGAACCCTCAACCTCAACCACAGGCTGAGAGTTATGTCAAGTTGTTCTTCGAGGCAGACGGTATGCACGGTGTCGGGGGTAATCCAGCAGGCGCGCCGAACGCGGGGGTATTTGCCCACGAAGTCCTCGGCTACCGTCGGGGGTCACTCGATGAGATCGAATGCGCATCGGGAACCGCACGATCGAGCCAGTCTGGCATCACCCATGACCGGGGGTCCATCAAGGCGTTCGCCCAAGGCGACGTACGCGGCGTCGTAGGCGGCGACGTAGGCGGTGATGGTCTCGCGCAACTCCCACATCCGTCCCAACGGGGGGCGAGCGGCATTCGCCGCAGGGGAAATCCGGCCGGATGCTCCGGCGCGCGCGGCACGGGCGCTGCCCACGGCCGGGTTACGCCTGCGACTCGCGCAAGTCGGCAACCGCCAGCGGTGCGCTACTGCCTCGGTTGCTATCGACGGACCAATCTCAGCTGATGGTCGGCAGGTCCGGACTGGACACGTCATAGGTCTTGCCCGGCTGCGACAGCAACGCCGCGAGCACTGCCCCCTTGTGCGCCAAGTCATCCGGCGCTCCCCACAGCACTGTGCGTCCCCGAGCCAGGATGAGCCGCACATCGAGCACCGAGGCGGGCGCCACCTGGTCCACCTGTGTGCGGACCGCGTCCGGCAGGGCCCCGACCACGGCGAGCGCGGCCTTGGTCAACGGGTTGTTCGGCGACGGATCAGCCAGCACCAGTCGCGGCACGCCCGGGGTCGGCGGCGCCGTGGCGAAGTCGACCCCGGTGGCGTCGAGCAGATGGTTGCCGTCGGGCTTATTCACGAACACCATCGGGACGCGCTCCGTTACGGACACCGTCAGCTCCGAGGGGTAGTGGCGGTCCACCGTGGCGCGGGCCACGCGGGGCAGCCGCGCCACCCTGGCAGCGGCGGCCGTGAGGTCGACCCGGAGCAATGGTGTGCCCGTGGGCACGTCCAACGCGGTGAGTACCTGGCCTTGGGACACGCTCGACAGCCCCTGTACCTGGACCTGCCGCACGGCCATCAGGGGGGTGAACCAAACAAGGAGCCCGGCCACCACCAACACGGCTACGACCAGCGCCGCGTAGATCTGCTGGCGCCGGGTGAGCCTCGGCCGCAAGGCCGAACGGCGACTGCGGCTACTGCGGCTGGGACTGGCGCCGGCTCTACGGCTGGGCGGATCGTGCGTGCGGCTGGAGGCGCTCATCGCAGCCCTTGAGCGTGCTCGCGGAGGCTGCGCACGATCTCCGGGCCGAGCATCGTCACGTCGCCTGCGCCCATGGTGAGGACCAAATCACCGACCCGCGCGAGCGCGGCCACCTGATCGGCGACCGCAGCCAGATGCGGCTGGTATTGCACCCGGCTGGTCACGGCCTCGGCAACGATGGCGCCACTCACTCCCGCGATCGGTTCCTCACGGGCGGCGTAGACGTCCAGCACAATTACCTCGTCAGCCATGGACAGGGCGGCCCCGAACTCGGCCGCGAAGGTGAGCGTGCGGGAGTAGAGGTGGGGCTGGAACACGACGATGACCCGCCCGGTGCCATTCGTCTCGCCGTCGGCGACGGCTCGCGCCGCCTGCAACACCGCCCGCACCTCAGTGGGGTGGTGCGCGTAGTCGTCGTACACCCGCACGCCCGCCTCGCGGCCGACGAACTGGAAGCGCCGGTGGACGCCACCGAACGAGGCAAGCCCAGCCAGGGTCTGCTCGGGGGTAGCACCCACCGCCAAGGCCGCGAGCAGGGCACCGAGGGAGTTCAGTGCCATGTGCTCACCGGGCACGGCCAGCCGCAGCGCGCGGGGAGTGCGCTCACCCGCCAGCAGTACTTCGCCGACCCCGCCACCGTCAGCGGAGGTCCAGTTGAGCAGCTGCGCATCGACGCCCCCGGCCCGGCCGTATCTGCGGACCCGCACCCCTACGGCCTCGGCCCGATCGGCCAGCGCCGCCGAGCCCGGATCATCGGCGCAGGCGAGTAACACACCATCGGGATCGAGGCGGCCGATGAACGCGTCGAACACCGCGACGTACGCCTCGATGGTGCCGAAGTAGTCGAGGTGATCGGAGTCGACGTTGGTCACCACCACCACCGAGGGACTGTACTGCAGCAATGAGCCGTCGCTCTCGTCCGCTTCGGCGACGAACACCTCCCCGGTGCCGTGGTGGGCGTTGGCCCCGGATTCGTTGAGCTCGCCGCCGATGGCGAAGGACGGGTCGAACCCGCAGTGCTGCAGCGCGACCACCAGCATCGAGGTGGTCGAGGTCTTGCCGTGCGTGCCGGCGATGAGTACGTTGCGCAATCCGCGCATCAGGGTCGCCAGCACCACCGGGCGCAGTGTGATGGGGATGCCCCGCTCCCGGGCGGCCACCAGTTCGGGGTTGGTGTTGGGGATGGCGGCGGTGGTGGTGACCACCACCGTGGGTCCCCCCGGCAGTAGGTCCAGTGCACTGGGGTCGTGCCCGATGCGCACCTGCGCGCCCCGTGCCCGCAACGCCAGGACGCCGCGCGACTCCCTCGCATCGGAGCCCGACACCTGGCCGCCGCGGGCGAGCAGGATGCGGGCGACGCCGCTCATGCCCGCGCCGCCGATGCCGACCATGTGCACGCGCACCAGCTCGGCGGGCAGATCACTGCCCTGCCCGCCGAGCTGGTGGCCCCCCAGGTCGCTTCGCTCGCTCACTGTCCACCCCCCACGTCGCTTCGCTCGCTCACTGTCCACCCCCCACGTCGCTTCGCTCGCTCACCCGGCCACCTCGAGCACTATTCTGGCGATCTCCGCGGCAGCACTCCGGTGGCCCGCACCCGCCGCCGCCGCGCCCATGCTTTGTAGTCGCTGTGGGTTGGTGAGCAGGGGTATCACCGTATTGGCCACCAGGTCCGGGGTGAGCTCACCGTCGCTGAGCAACAGTCCGCCGCCGACATCGACCACGGGGCGGGCGTTCAGCTCCTGCTCACCGTTGCCGTGCGCCAGTGGCACATAGATGCCGGGGAGCCCGACGGCGGAGACCTCGGCCACCGTCATTGCCCCGGAGCGGCAGAGCACCGCGTCCGCAGCCGAGTAGGCCAAGTCCATCCGTGCGAGATAGGGCACCGCGACGTAGGGCGGAGCACCGGCCGGCGAATGCACCTCGACCGTATTGCGCGGCCCGTGGGCGTGCAACACGCCGATACCCGCGCCGCCCAAGGCGCTTGCCGCGGCGGAGACCGCTGCGTTGATGCTGTGCGCGCCCTGCGAACCGCCGGTGACCAGCAGCACAGGCGCCTCGGGGTCCAGCCCAAAATGCGTACGAGCCTGTGCGCGCAGCCCGTCACGATCGAGTGCCGTGATGGATTCCCGAACGGGGATACCCACCACCTCGGCGTGCGGCAGACCGCTGCCCGGCACGGCGGCCAGGACGCGTCGCGCACTGCGCGCCCCGACCTTGTTCGCCAGACCGGCACGGGCGTTGGCCTCGTGCACCACCACGGGAACCCGGTGAGGCGCGAGCGCCGCCAGGTACGCGGGCAAAGCAACGTAGCCGCCGAATCCGACCACGACGTCGGCCTGCACGGCCCGCAAGACCTGCCGGGTTCGCCTGACCGAGGCCGCGACCCTGGGGGCCAGCCGCACCAGGTCGAGGTTAGGCGTGCGGGGCAGCGGAACCGGCGGTATCAGCTCCAGCGCGTAGCCCCGCGCGGGCACCAGCGTCGTCTCCAGGCCGCGTGCGGTGCCCAGCGCGGTGATCCGCACGTCCGGGTGGGCCTCGCGCAGCGCATCGGCCACCGCCATCGCGGGCTCGATGTGGCCAGCGGTGCCCCCGCCCGCGAGGACGACAGAGATGCGGTGCTGCTGGCGGGGGCCAGTGCTCACCTGCGCCCTCCGCGACCCTGGTCGGCGCCTCGGCTACCGCTCGTGCGGCGACGCGCCGGCTCGGGGCTCCGGCTCCGCGGTCCGCGGACGGGCTGGCGCGACTGTCCGCGCGCTGTCGGACGGCGAGGATCGGAAGCGCGGGTTGTGGAGCCGTCGGCGGCCTGAACCACCCGAACCGTTGGCCGAGCCACGTACGGCTCGGGCGCGGGCAGCCGCAGCAGCTTCGCGAGCCGGCCCTCCCCCCCGGTGCGCAGGGCAGCGATGGCCTGCGGCTCGTGCCGCGCTGCGTTGGCCAGCAACCCGAACACGAACATCGTCACCGCGGTCGAGGTACCACCGGAGGAGACCAAGGGCAAGGTGACCCCGGTGACAGGCATCAGACCCACCACGTAGCCGATGTTGATCACCGCCTGCCCGACGAGCCACACCGTCACCGTGGCCGTGATCAAGCGTAGGAACGGATCGGCCGAACGGCTGGCAATGCGCAACCCGGTGTAGGCGAGGGTGGCGAAAAGGGCGAGCACCGCGGCGCACCCGAGGAAGCCCAGTTCCTCGCCGATGATCGCGAAGATGAAGTCGTTGTGCGCCTCGGGCAGGTAGCTCCACTTGCCGGTGCTCTGCCCTAGACCCACACCCCACAGGCCCCCGTTGGCCAGGGAGTACTGGGCCTGCATGGCCTGGTAGCCCGCGCCCTGTGGGTCTGCGGAGGGATTGAGGAACGAGGTGATGCGGTCGGCCCGGTAGCTGGCCGAGAGCGCAAGTATCAGGACCGCGGCGCCGGCCCCCACCACGAGGGACAGGAACAACTTGAGCGGCGCCCCGGCGAACCACAGCAGCGCCATGATGACGATGCCGAGCGAGATGGTGGTACCGAGGTCGGGCTCCAAGATGATCAGTGCCGCAACCAGCAGCGCAGCCGGGATCAACGGGATGAGTATGTGTCGCAGCGAGTGCAGCTGCCCGCGTTTGGCCGAGAGCAGGTGCGCGCCCCAGACCGCGAAGGCGACTTTGGTGGGTTCAGACGGCTGCAGCGACAGCGGCCCGATCCGAAACCAGGCTCGAGCGCCGTTGACGTAGTTTCCCACGCCGGGGATCAACACCAGGGCAAGCAACAGCACGCACACGATGAACACGGGCAGCGCCCAGCGACGCATCGTACTCACCGGCAGGCGCAACGCGACGTAGAACAGCACCAAGCCGGCCCCGGCGAAGAGCAGCTGCTTGGTAAACACGCTGTACGCCGATCCGTCCTGGGCGTAGGACTCCACACTGGACGCGGAGAGGACCATAACCAGGCCCAGCCCGGTCAGCAGGGTGAGCAAACCGATCACCAGGTGGAACGAGGTCAGGGGACGGGACAGCCAACTGGTGAGCTGCTCACGCGCCGCGCGCGCGATGCCTGCCCTCGCGCGCACCGACTTGGCTGCGTCACCCTTGCGGGGTTTTCTGGTCGCGGGCCGAGCAGGACTGACCGTGCTCACGACCGAGCCTGCCCGGCGAGGGCGGTTGCCGCCGCAGCAAAGGATCGGCCGCGGTGCGCGTAATCGGTGAACATGTCCATGGAGGCTGCCGCCGGCGCCAGCAGCACCACGTCGCCCGGCCGGGCCATGCGCTGCGCGACCGAGACCGCTGATCCCATGGCGGCGTCCGCCGACAACACCTCCGTCATGGACCCATCGTCTCCCGTGGCGAGCTCGACCACGGGGATCTCTGGCGCGTGTCGTCGGAGAGCCTCGGCGATCACTGCGCGGTCCCGCCCGATGAGCACGACCGCGACCAAACGCTCCGCCACCGTGCGGACCAGCTCGTCGACGCCTGCACCCTTGAGCAGTCCGCCTGCCACCCACACGACCCGGCGATGGGCGGTGATCGAAGCCAGCGCCGCGTGCGGGTTGGTGGCCTTCGAGTCGTCCACGTAGTCGACCCCACCGACGGTGACCACGAGGATCGAGCGGTGCGCGCCCTGCTCCACGCTGCGCAAACCCACGGCCACCGCGGACGCCGCCACGCCTGCGGCCCGGGCCAGCGCCGCAGCTGCCAGTGCGTCGAGCTGGCCGGGAGGCCCGCTCGGGATGATGTCGGCCGTACGGGCCAGCACCGTGGACTGGACACCGAAAGCGCGGTCCACGAGGGTCCCATCGACCAGGCCGAGTTCCCCGGCGGCGGGTTCGCCGAGGCGGAAGCCCACCGTGCGACCCCGGCGGGGTACAGCGGCCAGCGCAGCGGCTGCGCCGTCGTCCATGCCCACCACCGCCACGTCGCCGGTGAGCGCTTGTGCCTTGGCCGCGGTGTAGGCACGCAGACTGCCGTGCCAGTCGAGGTGGTCCTCGGCGATGTTGAGTACACAACCGGCCGCGGGCCGGACGGACGGCGCCCAGTGCAGCTGAAACGAGGACAGCTCCACGGCAAGGTGGGTGGCAGGCGGCTGCGCCACCAGTGCGTCGAGCACCGTGCGCCCGATGTTGCCGCAGGCGATGCTGGCCCGCCCGTCCGCGCGGAGGATGGCGTCGAGCATGGTCGTGGTGGTGGTCTTGCCGTTGGTGCCGGTGACCACGTACCACCGTCGCCGCGGGCCGAACACCTCGGCCAGGTCGCACCACCACGCCAGCTCGACGTCGCCCCACACCGGGATGCCCGCGGCTGCGGCAGCCACCAATAGCGGGGCGTCGGGCCGGAAACCGGGCACGGTGACCACCAGCTCGGTACCGACCGGGGGCGTGCGCAGGTCCAGGTGGGTCTCGGCGCCCAGCTCGGTGAGGGCACTCAGCATCGCCGGGTTGTTGTCGGTGGCCACCACCTCGGCACCGAGGCGTCTCAACGCCCGCACGATGGCCAGCCCACTGACCCGCCCACCGGCCACCAGTACCCGGCGATCGCGCAGCGCGCGCACGTCGATCGGCGTGCTCACGGGCCGATCGCCGCGAGCCACTCGCTGTAGAACAACGCCAGGCCAAGCGCACAGGAAACCGCGGCCAACAGCCAGAACCGGATGATCACGGTGGTTTCGGCCCAGCCGGCCAATTCGAAGTGGTGGTGAAACGGCGCCATCCGGAACACCCGACGGCGGCTGGTGCGGAATACGGCGATCTGAATCGCGACCGACATGATTTCCATCACGAACAGCGCCCCGAGGACCACCACCAGCAGCTCCGTGCTGGTCACCATGCTCAACCCCGCGAGCAGACCGCCCAGCGCCAAGGAACCGGTATCGCCCATGAAGATCTTGGCGGGCGCGGCGTTCCACCACAGAAACCCGATGCACCCACCCACCGCAGCGGCGGCAATGAGCGCTACGTCCAGCGGATCGCGCACCTGGTAGCACCCGGCCAGTGGGCTGATGGTGCAGGCGTTTCGGTACTGCCAGAAGCAGATGATGACGTAGGTGCCCAAAACCATGGCCATCGATCCCGCGGCCAGCCCGTCCAAGCCATCGGTCAGGTTCACCGCGTTGGACCAGGCGCTCACCAGCAGATAGCAGAACAGCACAAACCCGACCACACCGAAGGAGACGGTGGCGATGTCGCGCACGAAAGAGAGCTTTGCGGTGGCCGGCGTCAGCCCCGCGGAGTTGGCGAAGCGCAGCGCCAGGATGCCGAAGGCCACAGCAGCGATCAGCTGGCCAACGAGCTTCGACGTCTTGTTCAGCCCGAGGTTGCGCTGCTTGCGGATCTTGATGAAATCGTCCAGAAACCCGACCCCGCCGAGCACCGTGGTGAGGCCGAGCACGAGGAGCGCCGACACCGAAGGGCCGTCCGCGTTGAACAACATACCGACGGCGTGCGAGCCCCAGTAACCGACCCAGAGCGCCGCGATGATCGCCACCCCGCCCATGGTCGGAGTCCCCCGTTTGGCCTGGTGGCTCGCCGGGCCGTCCTGGCGGATCTCCTGACCGAAACCCTGCCCGGAGAACACTTTGATGAGGTAGGGGGTGAGCAGGATCGAGACCGCTAGCGCGATGGCTGCGGCGATGATGATCTGCCTCACCCCGCCACCTCCTCTTCCGTGAGCAGCGCCTCGGCTACCCGCCACAGTCCGACCGACTGCGACGCCTTGACCAACACCACATCGCCGGGCTGCAACTCGCGACGAAGTATGGCCACCGCGGCTTCGCCATCAGCCACCACCACCGACTCATCACCCCAGGAACCTTCCTGGACGGCACCGGTGTGCATGGCCCGCGCGGCCGCGCCAACGACGACGAGGCGACCGATGTCCAGCCGCACCACCAGCCTGCCGATCGCGTCGTGGGCTGCGGTTGCATCCGCTCCCAGCTCGGCCATCTCACCGAGCACCGCCCAGGAGCGTCGCGCCTGCCCCGCGCCCCGCGCCAAGCTGGCCAGGGCTTTGAGCGCCGCACGCACGGAGTCGGGGTTGGCGTTGTAGGAGTCGTTGATGACGGTGACCCCGTCGGCCCGGGTGCGCACGTCCATCCTGCGGACCGAGGCCGCCCGCGCCGCGCCCAGCGACTCGGCGATCTGCGCCACGGTGGCACCGCTCTCCAGGGCCACCGCCGCGGCGGCCAGTGCGTTGCCGACGTTGTGCTCACCGTGCACGGCCAGCGCAACCTCGGCATTGCCCTGCGGGGTGCGCAGCGTGAAGCGGGGCCGGGCCTGCTCGTCGAGGGTGATGTCGGTGGCCCGGACCTGGGCGTGCGCACCGGTGCCGACCAACAGAACCCGGGCCATTGTCCGCTCCGCCATGGCCGCCACCAGGGGGTCGTCGGCGTTCAGCACTGCCAAACCCCCGGCGGACGCGTCCGGCAACGCCGCCACCAGCTCGCCCTTGGTGCGGGCGATGGCCTCCCGCGATCCGAACTCGCCGAGGTGCGCGGTCCCGACGTTGAGCACGACGCCGATCTGCGGCGGGGCGATCGCACACAGCGCCGCGATGTGTCCCTCCGCGCGAGCCGAGAGCTCCAGCACCAGATTGCGGGTGCTCTCGCTGGCCCGCAGTGCGGTATACGGGTGGCCGAGCTCGTTGTTGAACGAGCCCGGGGGCGCGACAACCTCGCCGAGCGGTGCCAGCACCGCGGCCAACAGGTCCTTGGTGGAGGTCTTGCCGGAGGAGCCGGTGACACCGATGATCCGCAGCTGCGGCAACGCGTCGACCGAGGCCCGGGCCAGCGTGCCGAGCGCCGCCAGTACCGCCGCACCGGAGCCGTCGACGTCGGCGGCGAGCGCCATCGCGCGGCGGTCGTGGTCGGCCAGCGGTGCCACCACCACCGCGGGGAACCCCACCGGGCGGGCCGCGAGCACGCCGACCGCGCCGGCCGCCATCGCGTCCGCGGCGTGGTCGTGGCCGTCGACTCGGTCTCCCGGCAGCGTCAGGAACAACCCACCCGGCACGACGCGCCTGCTGTCGAACTCGACACCCGCAGTGATCATCGCCGTGGGGTCCGGGCAGTCGTGCACCGTTCCGCCGACCAGCTCCGCGAGACGGGCCAGGGAAATTTCGATCATCGCTTCGTACCCGGGACGGTGGTGCTGATGGCGCGCGCCAACTCTTCTCGATCGTCGAAATGCTGCTTGACGCCGTTGATCTCCTGGCCGGTCTCGTGGCCCTTACCAGCCACCAGTACGACGTCGCCCGGGTGCGCCCACTGTACGGCGGTCACGATGGCCGACGCCCGATCGGTCGCCTCGATGATCTCGGCTCGGCCTTCGGCTTCAACAGCGTTCGCTCCGGCCAGGATCGCCGAGCGGATGGCAGCCGGCTCCTCCGAACGGGGGTTGTCGTCGGTGACCACGACGAGGTCCGCGGCCCGGCCCGCTACCGCCCCCATCAGCTCCCGCTTGCCTGTGTCCCGATCGCCGCCCGCACCGATCACCACGGCGATGCGCCCCTCGCTCTGCTCGCGCAGGGCGGCGATGACGGCCTGCAGCGCCGCTGGCTTGTGCGCGTAATCGACCACGGCGAGGAACGGTTGACCCACGTCCACCCGCTCCATCCGTCCGGGCACGTCCACCTCGGCGATGCCGTGCGCCGCGCACTCCAGGTCCACTCCTGCGCATCCCAGGATCGCGAGGGCCAGCAGGGCGTTGGCCACGTTGTACCGACCGGGCAGCCGCACAAGGCTCGGCAACCGGACACCGTCGGGGCCGCACGCGAGGAAGCTCTGCAGGCCGGACACGTCGGTGCGAACATCCTCGGCCCACCAGCTGGCTGGGCGCCCCGTGGTACTGACGGTGACGACGCCCGCGCCGAAGACCTCCGCCATCCGGAGCCCCCACTCGTCGTCGACACACACCGCGGCCCGGTCGCAGCGGACCGCAGATGCGGGGTCGAACAACTGCGCCTTGGCGGCGAAGTAGTCATCGAAGGTCCGGTGGAAGTCCAGGTGCTCGCGGGAGAGATTGGTGAACGCGCCCACGGCGAAGCGGGTACCCGCCACGCGTCCCAGGGCGAGCGCATGGCTGGAGACCTCCATGACCACGTGGTCCACACCACCTTCGCGCATCAGCGCCAGCGTCGCCTGCAGGTCGGGTGCTTCCGGGGTGGTGAAGGCGCTGGGCAGTTGCTGACCGGCCATCCGGGTCTCCACGGTGCCGATCAGGCCCGGCACCGCGCCTGCCGCCCGCAGGCCCGCCTCCACCAGGTAGGCGGTGGTGGTCTTGCCCGAGGTGCCGGTGATGCCGAGCACCGGCAGGTGAGCGGAGGGATTTCCGTACAGGTAGGCGGAGACGGCTCCGAGCACCGAACGTGGGGCATCGTGGACCAGCACCGGCACCGCGCTCAGCGCCGCGCGCGCCGCGCCGGCGACGTCGGTGAGCACGGCGACCGCACCGTGCTCCAGCGCGTCCCCCGCGAAATCGGCTCCGTGTACCCGGGCCCCGGGCAGCGCGGCAAACAGGTCGCCGGACCGGATGTCGCCCGCTCGCAGGCTCACGCCGGTCATGGCCACACCGTCGGGCGCGCCCTGCACACGCGCTCCCACCAGCGCGGCAAGCGCGGACACCGAGCGCGGAGTCACCCCGACCGGACGCACGGACACGGGGCTCCGCTCGGATTCGGGGCGGGACGACGGCACGTCGGGTGAGGCTACCGGGAGCGGGTCACAGGACGGACTCACTCCGCAGCGAGCACCATCGGGGGCGCAGGCTCGGTGGACAGGGGTACGTCGTTGCGCAGCAGCAACCAGGAGGCGATGTCGTGGAACAACGGCGCCGCCGACTCGCCCGGTTTGCCGTCGGCAGCCCGTAGCGGCGCGTCCAGCATGATTCCGATCACATATTTCGGGTGATCGGCGGGGACCATCCCGGCGAAGGTGATGTTGTACTGCGAGTTCGAGTAGCAGCCGCAGTTCGGGTCCACCTGCTGGGCGGTACCGGTCTTGCCGGACACCTGGTACCCAGCGATGCCCGCCGTGACTCCGGTACCGCGTTGCTGGCCCTTGCCGTCCTGCACCACGGCACGGAACATGTTCTTCACGGTGTCCGCCGACTCCGGGCTGACCACCTGCACTCCGCCGGGCGCCGGGGTGGCGGTGCGGGTGCCGTCGGGCGCGATGGTGGCCTGGACGACGCGGGGCGGGATGCGCGTGCCGCCGTTGGCAATCGCCTGGTACATCCCCGTCATCTGCAGCAGAGACATGGACAGCCCCTGGCCGATCGGAAGGTTGGCAAAGGTGCTGCCCGACCACTGCGACTGCGGGGGCACCGTGCCACCGCTCTCCCCGGGCAGGCCGACACCGGTCGGCTCCCCGAGTCCGAACCGCTTCACCATGTCCGCGTACCGGTCCGGGCCCACCCGTTGGGCCAGCTCCAGGGTGCCGATGTTGGACGACTTTCCGAACACTCCGGTGGTGGTGTAAGCCACCTGCCCGTGCGACCAGGCGTCCCGCACGGTGGCGCCACCTATGGTGATGGAGCCCGGGACGCTGAGCATCTCCGTGGGGGTCGTGAGGCCGTACTGGATGGCAGCTGCAGCGGTGATGATCTTGTTCACCGAGCCGGGCTCGAACGGGGTGGTCACGGCGGGGTTTCCCAGCGCGGCAGCGGGCGCGGTGCCGGTCTCGGTGTTCGGGTCGAAGGTATTGTCGTTGGCCATGCCGAGCACCTTGCCCTTGGTGTCCATGACGACCACGGACGCGTGCTTGGCGCCGGAGAGGTCCTTCGCCCGCTGGGTCATCTGCTGCACCTGATACTGCACATCTGCGTCGAACGTCAGCTGAACGGTTTCCCCGTTGACCGCGGGATGCTCGTCCCTGGTGCTGCCGGGGATGATCGCACCGTCAGAGCCGACCTCCACGGTGCGGGTGCCGTCCCGCCCGGCGAGCACCGAGTCCATTGAGCCCTCCAGGCCGAGCAGCCCGTGACTGTCCCAGCCCACGGCACCGACCATGTTGGCGCCGGTCCTGCCGTTGGGGTACTCGCGGACGTCCTGTCTTTCGGTGCCGACCTCAGGGAACGCCTCGGTGATCTGCGTGGCCAGCGCGGGATCGATGCCCCGAGCGAGGTAGGTGAAGGTGGTATCGGTGCTCATCGCCTCTACCAGCTTGGCCACCGGCGCCTTGTCGCCCAGGACCTTGTTGATGCCGACCGCAATCTGCTGGATGCGATCGCTCGGTGACGGGGCGCTCGGTTTCGCCTGCTGCGCCTTGCGCAAATCCGCAAGCACGACTCTCGGCTGAAAGGTCAATGCCTTGTCCTGCAACGTGAACGCCAGTGGCTTTCCCGCACTGTCGGTGATGGAGCCGCGGTCGGCGACGAGCTTCTCCGTCGACGTGCGTTGCGCGTCAGCGCGCGCGGAGAGACTCGCGGCATTGACGCCCTGGACCCGAATGAGCTGCAGGCCCGCGACGACCAGCATCAGCACCATCAGCGCGCCACCGATCTGGTGGCGACGGAAGTCGGCCGCGCGAACGGGACCGGACCGCGCCCGCCGGGGTCGGTTGCTGTCTCGGGGATCGCGCGGCATCAGACTCCTCCACGGGCGGGCACCGGGACCGGCCCCGGCTGGATCTGTTCAGAGTGTGCCTGCGCCGAGGGCGCCGACTGGGTAGGCGCGCCCGCTGCGGGGACCGGCGTGGGCACCGCCGAGTTGGGCACCGTGGGGTTGGGTGCAGCCGCCACGGGTGCGGGAGTCGCGGGAGTCGCCCGCGGTGCGGCAGGGGCGGGTTTCCCGACCACGGTCACCGCCCCACCGGGAGCCACGACGAGGCGGGCAACGTCCGTGGTGGGCACCATGCCGAGGTCCGTTGCCCGGCGGGCCAGCGCCGCGGCGGAGTTCATCGTGGCCACGTCACGGTGCAGGGCCTCCGCCTTCTCCGCCAACAGGTTCGACTCCTTCTGCGCGCTGCTGAGTTGGTAGGAACCCTCGGCTGCGTTGGTGGACAACCACAGCGTGGCGATGAGTCCGAGTCCGAGCATCGCGATGACGAGTGCCACGAACGGCACCCGCCGCCGGACCGCGACGTTGGCCAGCGGGTCGGGCACCAGATGCATCCAGCGCTGCGTGCGTTCGGTCTTGCGTGAGTACGCCCGCTGCGCCGCCAGGGAGCGTCCGCCGCCCCGGGGCCGCGCGGTGGGCGCGGTGCTCGGGGCGCGCCGCGTGGGGGCCGGACGGGTTCGGGTGGGTGCGGTCATGCCGGCCTCCTGGAGATGCGCTGCACGGCACGTAGTCGAACCGGTGCAGCCCGCGGGTTGTCGTCGATCTCGGCTTCGGTGGCGCGCTCGGCGCCTCGGGTGAGCGAACGCAGCTCGGCGCCTTGGCCGGGCAGCTCCACGGGCAGGTCTTGCGGTGTCCGCGAGCGCAGCCGGGGCGCGAGCTCCTGTTTGGTGACCCGGTCCTCCAGTGACTGGTAGGACATCACCGCCATGCGTCCACCCACCGCCAGCGCGTCCAACGCCGCGGGTAGCGCTGCCCGCAGCGCGTCGAGCTCGCCGTTGACCTCGATGCGCAGGGCCTGGAAGGTCCGCTTGGCCGGGTGGCCTCCGGTGCGACGGGTGGCCGCAGGCACCGAGGCATAGATGGCTTCGACCAGGCGAGCGCTGGTGGTGAAGGGCTCACGCTCGCGTTGGCGCAGCACCTCGGAGGCGATGCGTCCGGCGAAGCGCTCCTCGCCGTAGGTGGAGAGCACCCGCGCCAACTGGCCGTGGGGGTAGGTGTTCAGCACCTCGGCGGCGGTGATCCCGGTGGTCGGGTCCATCCGCATGTCCAGCGGTGCGTCCTTGGCGTAGGCGAAGCCGCGGTCGGTGGCATCGAGCTGCATCGAGGACACTCCGAGGTCGAACAGGACACCGTGCACCAGGCCACCGCGGCCAAGGCCGGCTTGCTGAAGTGCTTCAGCGATGCCGTCGTACACCGTGTGCACCAGGGTGATTCGGCTGCTGAACTCGGACAGGCGGGTCGCCGCCATGGTCAAGGCGTTCGGGTCGCGGTCCAGTCCGATGAGACGCAGCTGCGGGTGCGTGGCCAGCAGGTGCGCCGCATGGCCCCCTAGGCCGAGGGTGGCATCGACCAGCACAGCGCCGGGAACGCTGATGGCGGGCTCGAGCAGCTCGCTGATGCGGTGCAGCAGAACGGGAGTGTGGTGGTGCTGGGCGGTTCCAGAAGCCACCGGCCCTCCCTCTCGTGCTGGCGCAAATCGTGCGGTGCAGGTGTTCAGTTCGGATGTCCCGGGGTCCCCGTCCGAACGAAGGTGACCTGACGCCGGGGAAGTGCGTCAGGGCCATCCTCGGACGGAGGCCTCGGGACACCCGTAGGTGCCGACGGCTACAAATGTCGAGCTAGACGATGTCGCCGAGCGACTCCTCTCGAGCCTGGGAGTAGCTCTCCTCGTTGGCGTCGAGGTAGGTCTGCCAGGACTGTGCGTCCCAGATCTCCAAGAACTTCATGGAGCCGACGACGACGCAGTCCTTGGCCAGGCCCGCGTAGCGGCGGTGATCGGCGGAAAGTGTGATCCGGCCCTGCCCGTCTGGGTGCTGCTCGTCGGTTCCCGCAGCCATGGCCCGGACGAAGGCGCGGGCGGCCTCGTTCGTGCGCGGCGCATCCGCTGCTTTGCGCGCCCGCAGCATGAACTCCTCGCGCGGGTAGACCGCGAGGCTGTGGTCTTGGCCCTTGGTGACCATGACGCCGCCGGCCAGCGCATCGCGGAACTTGGCAGGCAGCGTGAGGCGGCCCTTGTCGTCCAGCTTGGGCTTGTAGGTGCCGAGAAACATGGTCTCCATGTCGCACCTCCACACTGTTCGCCAGACCAGATTCCGACTGTGGCGCTTTAATCTGCCCCACTTCGCACCACCGTACCCCACCACCCGCCTCAGGCAAGCCGACACGGCGGTGAAGAAAGTCCTGAGCAGCAGTATTCCCCCAGTTCAAGACCCCTGGCCGATGGTGGGGGAAGGTGGCGGTGAGGTCGCATCGGTGCGCCTGTTTCAGCCGGATTTTGCGACTATCACAGCGCCATGCGGTCGTTGATCTGAGTCGAAAACCCTCCAGTGGGGGTAAGTGGGGAACCGGGGGCGCTGCTCGTGCGAACGCGGTCGCTGCAGGTTTGGCACACTCGTGGGGTGCCCCACCGGGCCCACCCCGTTCGTAGGCGCTCTGGAGGAGCACGTGAGCACATCGCAGACCAGCGCCGCCTGGGAGCAGCAGCTCACCCCGTCGTGGACGCCCGACGAGGTTGCCGACACCGCTGCGCGCATCGTGGCCGCGGTCGAGCAGGTGGTGCTGGGCAAGAGTTCCGTGGTTCGCACGGCCGTGGTCACGTTGCTCGCGGGCGGTCACCTACTGCTCGAGGACGTCCCCGGCGTGGGCAAGACGGCCCTGGCGAAGTCGCTGGCTCGCGCCGTGGACTCCAGCGTCTCGCGCATCCAGTTCACCCCGGACCTACTGCCCAGCGACGTGACTGGTGTGTCGATCTACGACCGACGAAGCGGCGAGTTCGAGTTCCGACCCGGCCCGGTCTTCGCGAACATGCTGGTCGCCGACGAGATCAACCGGGCCTCCCCCAAGACTCAGTCGGCGCTGCTGGAATGCATGGAAGAGCAGCAGGTCACGGTGGACTCGACCACCTACCGCCTTGCCGAGCCGTTCATGGTGCTGGCGACCCAGAATCCGGTGGAGATGGAAGGTACCTACCCGCTGCCGGAAGCCCAGCGGGATCGCTTCACCGCCCGGGCGTCACTCGGGTATCCGAGCGCCGCAGCGGAGCTCGGCATGATCGGCGCCCATGCGGCAGACGACCCGATCGAGGCTCTTCGTCCGGTCTGCGCGGCCGCCGATGTGCGGGCCATGATCGAGGCGGCACGCACCGTGCACATCGCCGATGAGCTGCGTCGCTACGTGGTGGAGCTGGTCGGCGCCACCCGGTCCTGTCCGCTGGTCCGCCTCGGCGCCTCACCGCGCGCGACCCTGCACCTGGTGCGGACCGCACGGGCGATGGCAGCACTGGACGGCCGCGCGCATGTCGTGCCCGACGACATCACCGCCATGGCCGCGCCCGTGCTCGCTCATCGACTGATGCTCACCGGCGAAGCGGTTGCCGCGGGTCGCGATGCCTCGTCGCTGGTGCGGGGCCTCCTCAGCCGCATCACCGTACCGCGCAGTCCGGTGCCGACTCCGCGGATCCGCTGAGTGCGCTGGCCGGTAACCGGACTCACCACCCGCGGGCGTTGCCTGATCGCGGCCGGAGTGGCGTGCGGGGCGTGCGCGGTGGTCCTCGACGAACGAGATCTGCTGCGGGTGGCTGCGCTGCTCATCGCGTTGCCCGTGCTGAGCGCACTGTTGTGTGGGTGGTCGATCCTGCGCGTGCAGGTCACCCGCACGGTGCGCCCCCTACCGATCGCAGTCGGTGACCACCCCGGCGTCGAGCTGGCGCTACGCGCCCGTTTCCGCACTCCACTGGCCGGGCTGCTATTGCGTGATCTCGTGCCGCCCAGCTGCGGCCACGACGCACAGCTGATGCTCGGCCGCCTCCGCGCGGGAACCACTGCGTCGGTGCACTACTCGCTCGCCCCCCGAATGCGTGGAGCGCAGCTGCTCGGCCCGTTGCAGGTCTGCGTCGCCGACCCTCTGGGGCTGACCGCGCTGGTCCGTACTGTGGGCGAGCCCACCGCCGCGCTCGTGCGTCCCCGCGTCGAGCGTTTGACGGACGGAGCCGCAGCACGCGCCGTGGGCGCCGAGCACGGACGGCCGCAACGGACGCTCGCCCCCACCGTCCGCGATGCCCAGTTACGCATCTACACACCCGGGGACGACACCCGAAGCATCCACTGGCCCAGCACGGCCCGACGTGGCGAGCTGATGGTGCGCACCGCCGAGCACGGGCACGGAGCAGGTATGGCCCTGCTACTGGACACCCGGCGCAGCGCGCACACCGGCGAGGGCGAGCGTTCCAGCCTCGAGCAGGCGGTCAGTCTGATCGCGAGCATGGCCGTGCACCTGCACAGCACCGGTATTCCCACCCGCGTGCTCACCACCGAGGGCGAGGTGCTCGCGGCCGGGGAGGCAGGCATGGACGAGCTGGCGCTGATCGCACCGAGCGACCGTGCGGATTTCGGTGCGGTGCTGCGCCAGCTGGGCGGCGACGGGCTCATCGCCGTGCTCGGCGACCTGGACATGCGCACCGCGGCGGCGCTGCTCGACCGGGGCGGTCGCGCGCCCTCAGCGGCTGCCGTGCAGCTGCAGCCCGGCACCGGAGCCGACGCCCTGCGGTCGGCGGGATGGACCGTGCTGCAGTGCGAGCGCCGAACTTCGGCGGCCCAGCTGTGGTCGGCGCTCGGCCAACGGGACACCCGCCGATGACCACCGGTGCGGGTCGACCGATCCCCTCGCTGCTCGGCGGGTTGGCCCTGCTGCTGAGCTGCGCCGCACTTGCTCCGGTGTTCACCTCGGGACAGTGGGTACTGCCCGTCGCAGGCACCATCGCGACGGTCGCCGTCCTCGGCGTCGCGCTGCGGCTGCTGCGGGCACCGCCCGCGCTGGTGGTGCTCGGGCAGCTGCTTGCGCTGATCGCGATGCTCACCGTCGTCTTCACCGATTCCGGTGTCCTCGGCGTGCTTCCCGGTCCGACGGCGATGGGGAGCCTTCGCGCCTTGCTGGACGGGGTCGGCGCGCAGATCGCGGCGGAGAAGCCTCCGGTGGCGCCAACCCAGGAGATGCTGCTGCTGGTGGTGGGCGCGGTGGGCTGTGCGGCGATTGTGGTCGACGCGCTGGTGGTCGGGGTGGGTGCACCGGCGATCGCCGGTCTGGTGCTGCTCTGTGTGGTCGCGGTTCCCGCGTCGCTGACCCGCAGCCTGCTGCCGTGGTGGTCCTTCGCGCTCGGCGCGCTGGCTGTGGTTCTGCTGCTGCTGTCCGACGGTGCCCGGCGAACCGAGACCTCGGGGCCGGGGGCAGGTGCCGCCGGTCTACGTTCACCGGCTGCTGCGGTGAGTGTCGTCGCCGCCCTGGCGTGTGCCCTCGTCGTCGGCAACGTCGCCACCGGGGTTGGCACCGCGGGACGGTTGCCCGACACCGGCAACGGCTCAGTGGGCGTCGCACTGAACCCGTTCACCCAGCTGCGCGGGGAGCTGGGTGCGCGTACGGCCACCCCTCTGTTCACTGTCGCCGGGATGGATCACCCCACCTACCTGCGCACCGTCACCCTCGATCGGTTCATCAACAACCAGGGCTGGGTGGTGCAGAAGCTCGGCGCCGGGCAAGCCCTTGGTCCCGGTATGACCACGCAGGAGCTCGCCGGTCCGAGGCAGAACGTCACCGTCCGCGGGCAGCGCTATGACGATCGGTGGCTGCCTTCCCCCGGAGTTCCCACCTCGCTCCGCGGCGTGGACGCACCTTTGCAGGGCTACACCTACAACGCGGACGCTGCCGTGGTGCAGACCCCCGAGCGACGTTCGCTGCCCCCCTACACCGTGGACGCGGTCGATCCCGGCGCCGATGCCGGCCGGCTGCGTCAGGCGGGTTCTCCTCCGCAAAGCCAGGGCAGCATCGATCCACGCTGGCGTCAGCTCGACGGCGTAGACCCGCGGGTGGGCCAGCTCGCCAAGAGCATCGCCGGGCAGGCGCCCACCACCTTCGACGCCGCCGTGGCACTGAACGACTACTTCACCAATCCTGCCAACGGGTTCAGCTATGAGCTCAGCGCCGGCTCGGGCGGGATCGGCAGCGACGCACTTGTCGACTTTCTCACCGTCTCCAAGCGCGGATTCTGCGAGCAGTACGCCTCAGCGATGGCCGTGTTGCTCCGCGAGCTGGGGATCGCCACCCGCGTGGTACTCGGCTACACGCCCGGCACGGGAGACGCCGCCCTACGCACCATCACCACTGACGATGCGCATTCCTGGGTGGAGGTCTACTTCGCCGGAATCGGCTGGGTGACCTTCGACCCGACACCGCAGAGCGGCGGACGTGCGATCGTGCCTGCTTACGTCGCGCAGGCTGCAGTGCCCCCCGCCCCCGCGGCGCAGGCGCCGTCCGAGACTGTGGCGACGACGCCTGCTGGTCCGCCCTCGCCATCATCCGCCACGGCGCCCACGTCTGCCGCGACCGCCGATGGGCCGGCACCGGCGGCGACAAGCCCTGCCCATCCCAACAGGTCTGTGGTGAGCGGGGTGCTCGGGGCGATGCTCCTGGCGTTGACGCTGAGCGCGCCTGCGGCGCTCCGTCGGCGGCGTCGCGTCCGTCGGCTGGCCGCAGGCACCGCCGACGCCGCATGGGCGGAGCTCACGGATCTCTCCAGGGACCGGGGGATCGACATCTCCGGGACGGAGACGCCACGCGCAGCGGCCGCCCGGCTGGGTACCGAACACTCGCTGGACGCCGACGCCCGGGCCAGCCTCGACGCCGTGATCAACGCCGTCGAGCAGCAGTGGTACGGCGCCGCCGATGCGCCAGGGACACCGCTACAGGAACGGATGAGCATCATGATCGCCGCGTGGCAGCGATGTTCGCCATTGACACGACGTCAGCGCAGCTTCCCTCGCTCGGTACTCACGCGATCGCGCAACACGCGGCCGACCGCCGGGACGATCACTTCTGGGGCTCTCAGTTCTGGTCGAAACGACGCTTGAAGCGTTCTTCCATCTTGGCGGCGAAGCCACCCGGGGAGCGATCTTTGCTGCGCGAGCCGTTCGATCGTCCGCGGTTTTTTCCGCGATTGCCGCCGTCCTTGCCCGATTCGGCGCCGACGGCCTGGCTGCGGCCAGTGAGCAGCAGCACGCCCGCGCCGAACATCACCAGGAAGCCGAGCACGCTGATGACGGGCACTCCGGCAGGCTTGAAGGGCAACGCGACGCCGCCGACCAGCAGGACGAGGCCGAGCAGGAAGACGGCCACCGACTGGATACCCCGGCGACGCCCCGCACTCAGACCTCGACCTGTGCGCACGTTGGCTGCGAACTTGGGGTCTTCCGCGTAGAGCGCAGTCTCGATCTGGTCGAGCAAGCGCTGCTCGTGCTCCGAGAGTGGCACTATCCCTCCCCCGGCACTGAGGTGGTGTGGCGGTCGACCCCGGTGCGGGGACGACGGAAACCCGACCTTGGCGGGCATCTGCCTCTATCGTACGAGTCCGCGGGCGCGAGAGCCACCCCGGAGCCGGTCAACGCCCACCGGCCGGTCTACCCAGCAGTGTCGCCGGGCGCAGCACGCTCTCCCCGAAGCGTGACCGCAGGTGATCTGCGGCCTTCTCCGCGTCCCGCCACCCGTGCTCGGATTGGCCGAGGGCGAGTTGCTCGACGACGGCGGCTGCAGGCACCAGTTGCTCCGCGCGAACCCCGAGCAGCCGCACGGCCTGTCCACGCGGGCCCAGCGCATCGAGCAGGGCGCGCGCGCACAGATAGACCTCGTTGGCCACATCGGTGGGCGTCGGCACCGTGCGGGAACGGGTCACCGTGGTGAAGTCTGCCGAGCGGACCTTGATCGCCACGGTGCGGGCTCGCAGGCCCTTGCGGCGCAGCGCGGCGGTCGTACGCTCGGCCAGGCGCAGCAGCTCCCGGTGCAGCACCGCCGTGTCGTACACATCGGTGCCAAAGGTCTCCTCCGCACCCACGGACTTCTCGCTGGAGTCGGCGACCACCGCGCGCTCGTCTCGCCCGTTGGCCAAGGCGTGCAGATGCGCACCGCTGGCTTTGCCCACCCACTGCTGTAGCACTCGTTGCTCGGTCGCCGCCAACTCGCCCACGGTGCGCAGGCCGTGGTCGGCGAGGATCTCACCGGTGCGCGCTCCCACGCCGAACAAAGCGGTGACGGGTAAGGCATGCAATATTTCCCGTTCGCGGACCAGTGGCACCACCATGACGCCGTCCGGTTTGGCCATGGCCGAGGCGATTTTGGCCATCGACTTGGTCCGGGCGATCCCGACCGAACAGGTGATCCCTACGGTGGCGAGCACTTCGGCGCGAATCTGTTCGGCCACCTCCACCGGCGTGCAGCCCATCCGCCGCAGCGAGCCGGACACATCGAGAAACGCCTCGTCCAGGCTCAGCGGCTCCACCAAGGGCGTTACGGACCGAAAGACCGCCATGACTTGCGCCGAGGCAGCGGCATACAGCGGAAAACGCGGGAGTACGAAGTCTGCCTGCGGGCACAATCTGCGGGCCTGGGCCACCGGCATCGCCGATCGGACCCCCGACTTCCGTGCCGCGTAGGTGGCCGAGAGCACCACGCCGCGCGTATCACCCCCGGCGACGACGACGGGGCGCCCGGGCAGCTCCGGCGCCTCACGGACCTCCACCGAGGCGTAGAACGCGTCCATGTCGACGTGCAACACGGCACAACCGGTGTCATCGGCGCCGTCGGCATGCGGCCCGCGCCCAGCAAGGTCGCCGCTACGCCCCACCTCACTCGCCTCCTCAGACCGACCGGGGTAGCCGCGCCAGCGCGTGCAGCCTGCTGGCAATCTCGCGCAACGCGCCGTCGCCCGACGCCGCAAGCTCCAGCCCGGCCAACGCCGCAGCACCACCCGAACCGCTCTCCAGTGCCGAGGACGCGATCAATTCGGCCACCACGGCGTCACCTTGCACCAACTCGACTTGCAGCCCGGCGTCGATGAGCAGGGACGTGAGGCCGGTGACGTCGAACCGGCGAAGAAAGGGATCGTGCGGGCCCACCCGTCCCGCCGGATCGGTCAACACCTGCACCGCCTCGACGATCCGACCGGCGAGTGCCCGATGTAACACGGCGGCGGCCCTACCCGCAGCCAACACGGACAACACGCCACCGCCCGCCAGTGTTCTCGCCAGCGCACGCACGGCCCGCGGCAGATCCTCTACCACCTCGAGCACCCCGTGCGCTAAAACCAGGTCCGTCTCGCCGGTAGCGATCAGCTGGTCCAGAGAGTCGACGTCACCCTGTATCCCGGTCACTCGCTCGATCACCCCGGCTTCTCTGGCCCGCCGCGCGAGCGAAGCCAATGCGTCGGGGCTCGGGTCGACGACGGTGACCCGGGCGCCCAGCGCGGCCAACGGCACCGCCCAGCCTCCGGATCCACCCCCGACGTCCAGCACCCGGCACGGTGAGAGCCCCTCGCGGCTCTGCACGATGTGCCGTAGAGCTCGGTGAACGGGAGCGCTGGCCGCCGCATCGCCCGCAGAATTGCGCGGACGGCGGGCGGCACTGCTCAGCTCGGCGTCCACCGCAGGTTGGCTCACGACGTCCCACTCTAGTGCCGCCGGCGCGCCTGCGGCCGGAGCACCGCGGCAGCTCGGGCCAGGCCCAGGAACTGTTCCGTCTGACGGAGCATGTCGTCGGCATCGCGGGTCGTGATCACGCGTGTACTTGCGCAGACCGCAAAGAAGCCGGACCACTCACCCAACTCGGGGGCGACGTCCGCGAGGAGAACCCACACGCTGCGCGGCCGCGATCGTGCCCGCCCGGGCCGGCGGGCCGGCTCAGCGCGAGTGGCCAGCACGGCCGCGGCAGCCCGAAGCGCGGCAAGGCGCGCGCAGGCGAACCGCTCGGCGGCGGTACCGGCCAGCCGCGCCTGCTCGAGGCCTTCGGCTGCCTGGTCGAGCAGCATGACCACCGAACGGTCCGCGACCGCGGGGTTCGCGGTGGAATGACTCATACGCACACCTCATCATTTCCGAACACGTGTTCGATACTAGTTCGACTGTAGCCCCGCCCCCTCCCCCGCCGTCAAGGCCCCGTCCGTTCGACCATGGTGTGATTGATCCGTGGCTGTGCGCATTGTCGATCTCTCGCCGGACGACCTGCGCACCAGGATGGGCGATGCGCTGGGGATCTACGTGGCCGCCATGGGCTACCCACCGGGCACAGCGGCCCACCGCGCTCCGATGTGGGCCGAGCACATGCTTCGCTCGGGATGGCAGGCGGCCGCCGCCGTTGGCGTCGATCCCAGCGGGGCCGCCGTAGGCGACGATCCCAGCGGAACTGGCCCCGCCTGCGCCCCCCTGCTCGGCATTGCCTACGGCTATCGCGGCGCGCGCAGGCAGTGGTGGTGCGAAGAGGTACGTAGCGGCCTGCTCGCATCCGCTCGCTCGGCTACCGCCGCGGACGCCCTGCTCGACGGCTACTTCGAACTCACCGAGCTGCACGTGCTGCCCACCGCGCAAGGCCTGGGACTGGGCGAGCAACTGCTACGACGACTGCTGGCCGAGCGCAGCGAGCGCTCGGTGCTGCTGTCCACCCCGGAGGTACCGCAGGAACGCAACCGGGCCTGGCAGCTCTATCGCCGACTCGGATTCACCGATGTGTTGCGGCACTTCCGCTTCGCCGGGGATGGTCGCCCGTTCGCCGTCCTGGGCCGGGGTCTCCCGCTGTAGCGAACGGATACGGTGGCCCCGTGCATGACGCGATCGTGGTGGGTTCCGGACACAACGCGCTGGTCGCGGCGTGCTACTTGGCCAAGAGCGGCTGGGACGTCGCCGTCCTGGAGGCCGACACGGTGCTCGGCGGCGCGGTGTCCACGGTGGAGCGCTTTCCTGGCCATCTCGTTGATCGCGGCTCGTCGGCCCACCTCATGATCCGTCACCTCGGCATCCTCGAGGAGCTCGACCTCGCGGCGTACGGGTTGCGCTACCTCGACTGCGACCCCTGGGCGTTCGCCCCGGCGCCACCCGGATCGGACGAGCAGCCGCTCGTGTTCCACCGCGACCTCGACGCCACCTGCGCATCGATCGAGTCCGCATCCGGCGCCGCGGATGCCGATGCCTACCGCCGGTTCGTGCAGCTGTGGGGCCCGCGCAGCGCCCGGGTGCTGGACGCCTTCTCCGCTCCGCCGACTCCGCGGCATCTGCTGCGGGCATTCTGGGGCATGGAGACCCATGGCAGCCCCGCCCGGCTGTCGCGGGAGTTCCTCACCTCCGGCGACGCCATGCTCGACGAGCACTTCGGCAACGAACGACTGCGCGCGGCGCTGGCCTGGTTCGGCGCCCAATCCGGCCCGTCGACGGCTGAGGTCGGTACTGCCCCCATGGTCGGGTTCGCGGCCGCTCTGCATTCCGTGCCGCCGGGGCGCCCGGTGGGTGGCAGCGGGGCGCTCACCGCAGCGCTGGCCGCGCGCTTGGGTGCCGACGGTGGGACGGTACAGCTCGGCGACGCGGTGACCTCGTTGCACAGGGACGACGGCGCGTGGCGGGTGCGCACGGCTGACGGTCGCGAGCTGCGCACCAAGACGGTGATCGCCGGCTGCCACGTGCTCACCACTCTGGACCTGCTGACCGCCGGGGGGCACGACAGCGCCCAGCTGCAGCGGTGGCGCCGCGGGGTTCGACTCGGCCCCGGCATCGGCATGGTGGTGCGCCTGGCCACCTCGACACTGCCCAGCTATCCCAGTGCTCCACCGGACACCCCGGTCCACAACGGCCTGCAGCTGCTGGTGTCCGACCGACGCCAGCTGCACGCCGCCCACGGGGCCGCGCTGGCCGGCGAGCTTCCCCCGCGCCCCGCGGTGCTGGCCATGAGCTTCAGCGAACTCGACCGCACCATCGCCGCACGCGGCGAGCAGCAGGTCTCGTTGTGGGCCCAGTGGCACCCCTACCGCCTCAGTGGGGGACGCAGCTGGGACGCGGTGGGCGAGGACGAGGCCGACCGCATCGTGGCCGAGCTGGAGGCCTGCGCACCCGGATTCGCCGATTCCGTGCTGCACCGCCACGTGCAGACACCGTTGGACCTGGAGCGTGAGCTCGGCCTGCTCGGCGGCAACGTCATGCACGTGGACATGGCGCTGGACCAGATGATGATGTGGCGTCCGGCTCCTGAGCTCGCCGGCTACCGCATCCCCAACCTGGCCGGGATGTACCTGACCGGCGCGTCCACTCATCCCGGTGGTGGCGTATCCGGGGCCAGCGGGCGGAACACCGCCGCGCTGGTCCTACGGGACGCACGCGACGGCCTGCTACGTCGAACGTTGGCAGTGGCCCGACGGTGACAAGGCTGGCGTGGGTGCTGGGTGTGGTCGCCGTCGGAGCCCAGATCAGCTACCCGCTGACCACGGGGCACGCGCGCGACGGCGTAACCCAAGCGGTGGTGGTGTTGATTGCGGCCACCTGCGTGGTGCACGCCGCGGACACCCGAGGATGGCGCTGGACAGCAAGCCTGCTCGCGATCACCGTCGGCGGCGGCCTGGTGGTCGAAGCGGTCGGCACGGCCACGGGGCTGCCCTTCGGCCACTACGCCTACGCCGACGGACGGCTCGGGCCAGTGGTGGCCGGGGTGCCGGTGGTGATCGGATTCGCCTGGACCGCCGGGGCCTACCCCGCCTGGTGTGCGGCGCAGCGGGTCGCTCTGGGCCACCGCCCGGTGCAGGTCTTGTTGGCCGCCGTCGGCTTGGCGTCCTGGGATCTGTATCTGGACCCGCAGATGGTAGCCGACGGGCGTTGGCGCTGGGTGCCGGGGTTCGCTGCCCTACCCGGGCTTCCGGAGATCCCCCTCGGCAACTATCTGGGCTGGATGGTTACCGCTGTGCTGATGATGCTGGCCCTGCACGTCATACCCGGCGCAGACCGGGCGCACGCCGATGCGCTGCCCGTGTGGCTCTACCTCTGGACCTGGTTGGGTTCAGCACTGGCGCAGGCGGCGTTTCTGGGTCTGCCGGTGTCGGCGAGCTACGGTCTGGCCGCAATGGGGGTGCTCGGACTACCCGTTCTGTGGAGCGCGCGGCGCGCCGTAGGCGCAACCACCGCCCCTGCCGGCCACCTGCTGGCACGATGGGCGCGTGCCTCATTCGGCGATCGAACGCTCGCGGGCGCGGCGTTCGGCGACGCTGGCCGTGCTGCTGCTCATCGCGTTGCCGCTGCTCAGCGGATGCCTCCGAGCCCGGATGACCATGGGGATCTCCGCCGATGACCGGGTCGCGGGCGAGATCATCGTCGCGACGCTGGGCGGCGTGCAGGCCCCGACACTCACCCCACCGGCCGCCATCAACGACCGGGTCAGCGTGCGCCCGTACAACCAGGACGGATACGCCGGCTCGGACGTCTTCTTCAGCGACCTGAGCTTCGCCGACCTGCAGCAGCTCACCACCCTCACCGGGTCCGGCGCGTCGCTGTACCACCTCGGGCTGCGCCGCGCGGGTAGTACCGTGACCCTGACCGGATTGGTCAACCTCACGACTTTGCGGGCCGAGGGCGCCGACGTGCAGCTGCGGATGAACTTTCCCGGAACCGTCACCGCAACCAACGGTATTCGCGACGGCGACACCGGGGTGCGCTGGCAGTTGCCCCCCGGCGAGTCTACTGATCTGCAGGCCACGGCGAGCTACGACGATCCGGGGACCCGCGGTTACCAGACCTGGGTGTTGATCGTGGTGCTGTTGGTGCTCGGCGCTGCTGTGCTGGTGGTGTTCATGGCCAGGGCCACCCACGCGCACTTCACCGGTGCCGGCCGCTCGCCGAGCTGAGCAGATGCTCCTTGGCGCAGTGCGGGCGGGGGCACTGCTGGCCTGTGCCGGTCTGGGCAACGCGCTGGGCAATCGCCAGGTGCTGCGCCAGTGCGCGCCGACGGGGGCACCAACATCTGAGCGGGTCAGCGTCTGTGTACCGGCTCGCAACGAGGCGCACCACATCGCTGCACTGGTCACTGACCTACGGCGGCAGCACAACGTGGCGCGCCTGCAGGTACTGGTGGGCGACGACGCGTCCGCCGACGACACGCTCGGGGCGGCCACCCGCGCCGCCGAGGGGGATCCGCGCGTGCACGTCGAGCGCTGGACCGACGAGCCCGCAGCGGGTTGGCTCGGTAAACCAGCCGCGTGTCACCGCCTGGCCCTGAATGCGTCCGCGCGCGCGGATCCCAGCGTTCTGGTCTTCGTGGACGCCGATGTACGACTCGCCCCGGAAGCCATCGCCGCGGGCATTGAGCTGCTGCGCGCCAACCAGCTGGACCTGGTGTCCCCGTGGCCGTCGCAGACCGCGCTGACTGTCGTCGAACGCCTGATTCAGCCGCTGCAGCAATGGAGCTGGCTCACCACCCTGCCGCTCGGCATCGCCGCCCGCTCCACCCGACCGTCCATGGCGGCGGTCTGCGGTCAGTTCCTCGTCGTTGATGCCGTGGCGTATACGGCGGTGGGTGGACACGCCGCGGTAGCCGGCTGCGTGCTGGAGGACCTCGAGCTGGCCCGCGCGTTACGCCGCAACGGCTACCGCACCGCACCGGCCGACGGGTCGAGGTTGGCGCGGTGCCGGATGTACAGCAGCAGCACCGCATTGCGCGCCGGCTACGGGAAGTCCCTGTGGACCGCGTTCGGCTCGCCCCGCGCCACCGCGGCCATGTTCGGGGTGCTGCTGCTGACGTATGTGCTGCCCCCCGTGGCCGCCGCCCTCGGTTCCGGTCCGACCCGCCGTTGGGGCCTGATCGGGTACCTCGCCGCGGTGGGATCGCGACTGGTGTCCGCCCGGATCGCCGGCACGCAGACCCTCCCGGACGCCCTGACGCAGCCGCTGTCGGTGCTGGGCCTCGCCGTGCTCACCGCGGACTCACACCGCAGGCACCGCCGAGGCACGCTGCAGTGGAAGGGGCGTCACCTGGCGTGACGGGCCAGCTGGACAGCGCCAACATCGGCCAGCGCCACCCCGACCCAGCCGGTGGCCGCGCCGGTGAATGCCACCTCTGCAGCCATCGCCGCCAACAGCCCTACGACGGTCAGCACCGCACGAGAGGGCCGCTCCCATACCGTGATCGCGCCGTACCGACCGGTGAGCGCGCGCCACGTCTCCATCGCCACCGTCCCCAGTCCGAACACCACCGCCTGCCAAAACAACACTCCGGCGGACGCGACCAGCGCGACCCACCAGGCCAGCTCGGACACCCGATCGCACCAGGAATCCAGGGCCCGGCCGTACCCGGATACCCGCCCAGCGCCTACCGCGACGGCGCCGTCCAGGCCGTCCAGCAGCACGGACACCAGTACAGCGACCGCAGCCGGCCAGAGCCACCCACGCATGGCCAACGCTGGAACCGTGAGGGAGACGATGACGCCGGCTGCGGTGAGCGCATCGGGCGGAACCCGCAGCCGTATCAGGGGCCGGGCGACCATGTCGATCATCCCCAGCCACGGGCCCAGCAGCGGCACCGCCGACGGATCGATCCTGTGGTGCGCGGCCGACCAGCCGGGACCGCGCTCAGACCGCGGCACCCACCATGCCCAGCTGGGTGAGCACCGCAAGCGTCGCCCGGGAGAAGTTCAGGGTGTAGAAGTGCAGGCACTCGACCCCTTCGCGGATCAGCCGCTCCGACAGCTCCGTGGCCACCTGCACCCCCTCCGCGCGCACCGCTGCCCTGTCCTCCTCCGGCCCGGTCCCCGCGGCGCGTTCCAGGCGCTCGATCACCTCCGGGGGCACCTCCTTGCCGGAGAGCTCGGCCATCCGCTGCACCGAGCGCAGCGAGGTGATCGGCATGATGCCCGGCACGATCGGCTTGCGGCCCTGCTCCGCGTCGATGGCGGCCACCCGGTCCCGCAGCTGCAGGTAGTCCTCCGCGCGGAAGAACATCTGGGTGATGGCGTAGTCCGCCCCGGCGCGGAGCTTGCCGACGAAGTTCTGGGCGTCGTGCTCGCGGTCGGGTGAGCGGTGGTGACCCTCCGGGAACGCGGCCACGCCCACGGTGAAGTCGCCCAGGCTGCGCACCAGGCGCACCAGGTCGGCGGCATAGGCCAAGCCGTCGGGGTGCTGCTGCCACTCGCCGAGCGGGTCGCCGGGGGGATCGCCACGCAGCGCGAGCACGTTGCGGATACCGACGTCGGCGTAGGCCCCGATCACGCTGCGCAGCTGCGCGGCGGAGTGCGACACCGCCGTGAGGTGGGCGACCGGAAGCAAGGTCGTCTCGGTCGCCAGCTGCCCGGTGATGCGTACGGTCCGGTCCCGGGTCGAGCCACCCGCCCCGTAGGTCATCGACACGAACGCCGGGTTCAGCTGCTCCAGCACCCGGACGGTGCGCCACAGCTGCGCTTCCCCCGCCGCGTCCCGCGGTGGGGAGAACTCCACCGAAAAGGTCGGCCGTCCTGGGGCTCCGGCGCGCATGCGCTCGACCACCGACGCGTGTGGGTCCGAACCCTGCGAACGGGGAGAACTCACCAGACGCTGCGCAGTCACCACCGGTTCAGCATAGAGAGGCAGGCCGGACCACCGACGTCGCGCACATCGTGACAGGCTCAACGTCATGCCCGAGGACGCTCTGCCCGCCGCGGTGGAGGCCGAGTTGAGGTCGTTCTTTGCCAGTCGCCGAGCGCAGACCGAACGAGTCGACGGGCACTTCGCCGAGGCCGTACGCACCCTGGAGTCGTTCGTGCTGCGTGGAGGCAAGCGGGTGCGCCCACGCTTCGCCTGGTGGGGATGGCAGGGTGCGGGTGGCGACCCGGCCGGATCCTCGGCGCCGGGGGTGTTGCGCATCTGCGCGGCTCTCGAGCTGATCCAGGCCTGCGCACTGGTGCACGACGACCTGATGGATTCCTCCGCCACCCGCCGGGGCCACCCCACCGTGCATACCGAGTTCGCGGCCCGCCATCGCGCGGCAGGCTGGGGCGGTGACCCGGAGCGCTTCGGGCTGGCGGCGGCCGTACTGCTCGGCGACATCGCCTTGGCCTGGGCCGACGACATGCTTCGCACGGCTCACCTCCCCCCCGCGACCACGGCGGGGGCACTCCCGTACTGGGAGGCGATGCGCACCGAGATGCTGGGGGGTCAGTACCTGGACGTACTCACCGAGGTCCGGGGGGACGAGAGCCCGGAGTCGGCCTTGCAAATCGACCGCTTCAAGACCGCCGCGTACACCGTCGAGCGGCCGTTGCACCTCGGTGCCGGCCTGGCCGGCGCGACGCCGAAGCTCATCGCCGCCTACAGCCGCTTCGGCCAGGACATCGGGGTGGCGTTCCAGCTGCGTGACGACCTGTTGGGTGTGTTCGGAAACCCGGCGGTGACCGGCAAGCCGGCCGGCGACGACCTGCGTGAAGGCAAGCGCACCCTGCTCGTGGCCCATGCCCTGCGGCGCGCGGACGCGACCGACCCCGCAGGCGCGGCGCTCCTCCGCGGCGCCCTGGGACGCGAGCTCGACGAGGACACCATCGACCGGCTTCGCCTCCTGCTCGTTGAGCTCGGAGCCGTGCAGGAGATCGAGGACACCATCGAGGCCTTGACCGAACGTGGTCTGGTGGCCCTGGACACCGAGGTGATCGCTCCGGTGGCCAGGACCGAGCTACGGCAGATGGCCCAAGCCGTGGCGACGCGCTCGTCCTGACCGGCGGTCGGCGCAACCCCGGTGCGACGTGGCACGATCTCGCAGGTGACCACCAGGCCTGCCGCGGCACAGCACCTGCGCGATCTCGCGCTGCTGCGCCGCGTTCGCGACCGCATGGACCGGGCCTACGCGCAGCCGCTCGATGTCGAGGCGCTCGCCCGTGGCGTGCACATGTCGGCCGGGCACCTCAGCCGCCAGTTCCGGCTCGCCTACGGCGAGTCGCCGTACGCCTATCTGATGACGCGGCGCATCGAGCGCGCGATGGCCTTGCTACGTCGTCGCGACATTAGCGTCACCGAGGTCTGTTTCGCGGTCGGCTGCTCGTCGCTGGGCACCTTCAGCACCCGCTTCACCGAACTGGTCGGGATGCCGCCCAGCGCCTACCGGAACCAGGCGCGCCCCGAAGCGGAGATGCCGTCGTGCGTTACGAAGCAGGTGACCAGACCGATCAGGAATCGAGAAGCGCGGGGCACCGAGCCGCAACTAGCGTGACGTCCATGAGCACCCCCGTGAGCATCACCATTCACAACGCCTTCCTGCCACACAACGACAAGGACGCGTCCCTGGCCTTCTACCGCGACCTCCTCGGCTTCGAGGTTCGCAATGACGTCGGCTACAACGGGATGCACTGGATCACCGTCGGCCACCCGGACCAGCCCGGCATGTCCCTCGTCCTGCACCCACCGGCCGCCGACCCCGGCATCACCGACGACGAGCGCCGCACCATCACCGAGATGATGGCCAAGGGGACCTACGCGATCCTCACCCTGGCCACCCAAGACCTCGACGTGACCTTTGCCAGGCTGGAGGCGAGTGGCGCGGACATTGTCCAGGAGCCGATCGAGCAGCCGTACGGCGTTCGCGACTGCGCTGTCCGTGATCCCGCAGGCAACCTGCTCCGCATCAACGAGGTACAGAACAGGAACTCAGACTCATGAAGACCATGACCTGCACTCAACTTGGTGGAGCATGCAATGTCCAGCTCCGTGGCGGCACCGCTGACGAGGTGATCAAGGCGCAGGACAAGCACCTCAAGGAAGCGGTCGCAGCGGGTGACGCGACGCACGAGAACGCCTTGCAGGAGATGAAAGGTCGGTGGAAGCACCCCCTCAAGGGAATGGGTTGGTACAAGGACACCAAGCGGCAGTTCGCGGCGCTTCCTGAGGATTGACCGATACGACGAACGCACGAACGGAGAAGGGTCGACGCGTGGCCATCAGCAAGGACAACTCGCCTGCGGGGCACGCGGCCGACAGCCACGATGTGATCGGCGTGCACGGCGCGCGCGAGAACAACCTCAAGGGCGTCAGCATCGAGATCCCCAGGCGCAGGCTGACGGTGTTCACCGGCGTCTCCGGCTCGGGCAAGAGCTCGCTGGTGTTCAGCACGATCGCCGCGGAGTCGCAGCGGATGATCAACGAGACCTACAGCACCTTCGTGCAGGGCTTCATGCCAACGCTGGCGCGGCCGGACGTCGACGTCCTCGACGGGCTGACGACCGCGATCATCATCGACCAGGAGCGGATGGGGGCCAACGCCCGCTCCACGGTTGGCACCGCCACCGACGCCAACGCGATGCTGCGCATCCTGTTCAGCCGACTCGGGCAGCCGCAGATCGGCTCGCCGCAGGCGTATTCGTTCAATGTTGCCTCGATCAGCGGAGCGGGTGCGGTCTCCATCGAGCGCGGCGGACAGACCGTCAAGGAGCGTCGTAGCTTCAGCATCACCGGCGGCATGTGTCCACGCTGCGAGGGCCGCGGCGCCGTCAACGACATCGACCTCACGGCGCTGTACGACGACACCCTCTCGCTCAATGAGGGTGCGCTCACCATCCCCGGGTACACCATGGACGGCTGGTACGGCCGGATCTTCTGCGGCTGCGGCTTCTTCGACCCGGACAAACCGATCAAGAAGTACACCAAGAAGGAGCTCGACGCCCTGCTCTACAAGGAGCCGACCAAGATCAAGGTCGAGGGCATCAACTTGACCTACGAGGGGCTGATCCCGAAGATCGGAAAGTCGATGCTCGCCAAGGACGTCGACGCGCTGCAGCCCCACATCCGCGCCTTCGTGCAGCGGGCGGTGACCTTCACGACGTGCCCCGAGTGCGGCGGCACTCGCTGTCCGAGGCGGCCCGGTCGTCGAAGGTCAACGGGATCAGCATCGCCGACGCCTGCGCGATGCAGATCAGCGACCTCGCCGAATGGTTGCGTGGTCGAGACGTTCCCTCCGTTGCGCCGCTGCTCGCGTCGCTGCGCCACACCCTCGACTCGTTCGTCGAGATCGGGCTCGGCTACCTCTCGCTCGACCGACCCGCGGGCACGCTCTCGGGCGGCGAAGCACAACGCATCAAGATGATCCGCCACCTCGGCTCCTCGCTCACCGATGTCACCTACGTCTTCGACGAGCCGACAATCGGTCTGCACCCCCACGACATCGCGCGGATGAACGAGCTGTTGCTCCAGCTGCGCGACAAGGGCAACACCGTGTTGGTCGTGGAGCACAAGCCGGAGGTGATCGCGATCGCCGACCACGTCGTCGACCTCGGCCCGCGCGCAGGCACGGAGGGTGGTGAGGTGGTCTTCGAAGGCACCGTCGACGGGCTGCGGTCCAGCGGCACGTTGACCGGGCGGCACCTGGATGACCGAGCCTCCTTGAAGTCGTCGGTGCGGACACCTTCAGGAGCGCTGGAGGTGCGCGGCGCCAGCACTCACAACCTGCAGGACGTCGATGTCGACATTCCGCTCGGCGTGCTGGTGGTGCTGACCGGCGTGGCGGGGTCAGGAAAGAGCTCACTGATCCAGGGCTCGTTGTCGGGCCGGCACGGGGTGGTGTCGGTCGACCAGGGCGCGATCAAGGGCTCGCGGCGCAGCAACCCGGCAACGTATACCGGACTGCTCGAGCCGATCCGCAAGGCGTTCGCCAAGGTCAACGGCGTGAAGACGGCGCTGTTCAGCGCCAACTCCGAGGGCGCCTGCCCAAACTGCAACGGCGCCGGCGTCATCTACACCGACCTGGCGATGATGGCCGGGGTGGCCACCGTTTGCGAGGTGTGCGACGGCAAGCGATTTCTGGCGGAGGTGCTCGAATACACCTTCGGGGGGAAGGACATCAGCGAGGTGCTGGCGATGTCGGTGGCCGAGGCCGAGGAGTTCTTCGGCGCCGGCGCGGCGAAGACGCCGGCGGCGCACAAGATCCTCACCCAACTGGCCGACGTCGGGCTCGGCTACCTCAGCATCGGCCAGCCGCTCACCACGCTGTCCGGCGGCGAGCGGCAGCGGCTCAAGCTGGCGGCACGGATGGTCGACAAGGGCAGTGCCTCCAGTGTGTACGTCCTCGACGAGCCGACCACCGGCCTGCACCTCGCTGACGTGGAGAATCTGCTCGGCCTGCTCGACCGGCTCGTCGACTCCGGCAAGTCGATCATCGTCATCGAGCACCACCAGGCGGTCATGGCGCATGCCGACTGGATCATCGACCTCGGCCCCGGCGCCGGCCAGGACGGCGGCCGGATCGTGTTTGAGGGCCCACCCGCCAATCTCGTACGTGCCCACTCCACCCTCACCGGCCAGCACCTCGCGGCCTACGTCGGCACCTGAGGCGAGGCCCTCGCGGACCACCGTGAGGCGGGGCAGGTCACCTGCCACCGCACGAAGAGCGCCGGCGCGTCAGTTGCTGCACGCGCGGTGGGGGGTGAGGAGTGCGGGCTGCGGATTGGTTCGCGCGTAGCTCGATGCCGGGTGGCTCCGTCGACGACGACTCCCGAGCACAGTCCGCGCAAAGAGCTGATTGCCGGTGATCAGCGATTGAGCAAGTTGTTCGACTGGTGAACGCGGGCTCTTCCTTGGCTAAGCTTGGCCAAGCGCGCTAGAGTGGAGATCATGCTCGTCAATGTCGGCCAAGCCAAGACAAACCTGTCGAAGCTGCTCGCGCGCGTCGAAGCCGGAGAGGCGGTGGAGATCGCCCGCGACGGAGTTCCCGTGGCCCGGCTGGTCCGGATCGACCTACCCTTGTCAGCAGGACGGCGTTTCCTCACGGCCCGTGGTTCTCTCGCCGGTCGCATCTCGGTGGCCGACGACTTCGAGTTCACCGACTCCGAACTCGACGACATACTCGACGAGTCGACGTGAGGCTGCTGCTGGACACGCACGTCGTGCTCTGGGAGCTGGCGGGGTCGCGACGTGTCTCTCCAGCGGCGCAGGAGGCGATCGAGCAGGCGACGGAGTTGTTGTTCAGCGTCGTTTCTTTCGCCGAGATCGGCGTCAAGGCCGCGGTTGGCAAACTCTCGGTACCGCGCGATTTGCGTGCGCACGTGCTGCACAGTGGCGTGCAGATCCTGCGCCTCGATGCCGATCATGGCCTCGCGGTCGCAGACCTACCGATGCATCATCGTGATCCGTTCGACCGGCTGCTCATCGCGCAGGCTCGTTCCGAGCAACTGACGATCGTCACGGCCGACCGCCGCATCGCGGACTACGACGTGCAGCTGATCGACGCGGGCTGAGCCCGGGTCGCGACGATGCCTCGAAGACACTCGCCTCCGCGCGGCGACGCCGAAATACGATGTTGGCCATGGGCAGAGCCGTCCCGCCGCGCCGGAGACGACCTTTCGCCGGGTCACGAGACGGCAACATCGAAGGTTTCAACCCCTGCACACCGGCGGGCATAGGGGATGATGGTGGGCAATGACAGCGCTCATCAGCCAACGAGAGACCACTCGCGGCGGCGCCGGCCAGGACCTCCTGGGCCGAGGCCGCCGTTTTCTGCGTGGTCCCGCTGCACCGGATGTGCTGCTCGGTCTCCTCGGCAGCGCCCTGACCTTGCTCGGCGGCCTCGGGGCCGGCAGCGTCCGGGTTCGTGATCCGCTGCTGGAGTCGGCCCGGCTGTCCTGGCTGCGGTTCGGCCACGGCCACGACCTGTCGACGGCATTCATCTACATCGGTGTGCTGGCAATGTTTCTTGCCTGGATGCGGATGGGCAGGCGTGTACTCGACGGCGGCATCGGTCCGACGGCGCTGCGCGGCGTGCTGGTGGCGTGGATGGCTCCCCTACTACTGTCGCCACCGCTGTTCAGCCGCGACGCCTACTCCTACCTGGCCCAAGGCGCCCTTTTGCAGCACGGGTTCAAACCCTACGAGGTGGGACCGGTGGCCAGTCCCGGCGTGCTGCTGGACAATGTCAGCAACGTCTGGACGACGACGACGGCGCCGTACGGTCCGTTGTTCCTCCTGCTGTCGGACTTCGTGACCTGGATCACCGGGAACAGTGTGGTGGCCGGGACGATTCTGTTGCGACTGGTCATGCTGCCGGGCATCGTCCTGCTGGTGTGGGCGCTGCCCCGCCTCACCGCGCACCTCGGCGGGAACCACGCAGTGGCCCTGTGGCTCGCGTTACTCAACCCGCTGGTGCTGGTAAGCCTGGTCGGCGGCGTGCACAACGAGATGCTCATGGTGGGACTGCTCGCGGCGGGCACCGTGCTGGTACTCGACCGCAAGCACGCGGCTGGTTTCGCCGTGGTGGCCGTGGGAATGGCGATCAAGGCCACGGCGGGGTTGGCGCTGCCGTTCTTGGTGTGGGTGTGGATGGCGCACCGGCGCGAGGAGGCACTGGCCCGCGGCGAGGAACCGCCGAACCCCTTCCGGCTGTTCTGTCGTACTGTCGGGCTCGGCCTCGCGATCGTCGTCGCCGTGTTCGCCGGGCCGTCCCTGGTCCCCAACCTCGGCATCGGCTGGATCGGTGCGCTCACCGGCTCCGGGTTGATCATCAACTGGCTGTCCCTGCCGACGGCGATGGCGCACATCATCACGCTGTGCCTGTCGTGGCTGTTTCACTTCCAGTTGGTGTCCGTACTGCCCTACACCCGCATACTCTGCGCACTGGCACTTGTCGCCATTGTCGCCCGCTTGTGGTGGCGCAGCAGGCATTCCGCCGTCGAGGCCACCAAATCGATTGCGCTGACGCTCATCGCTGTCGTCATCCTGTCCCCCGCCGCGCTCACCTGGTATTACGCATGGCCGCTGGCGCTGGGCGCCGCACAACGGTGGACACCCAAGATGCTGGGCATAGCCGTCGGGGCTTCGGTCGGCCTGATGCTGCTGTTCCGGCCCTCTGGCGTGACGGGCATGTACAACCCCATCGACGTCACCGCGGCGGTTGTGCTGGGCACGCTCGCGGGGGTGTCCTTGCTGCACCCCGACCCGCTACGCCTGCGCGCGAGGGCGAAGACGCTGACCCATCATCATGGTCAGGACGGGCAGTGACCGAACGGGCTAGAGCGCCATGGCCTGCGCACGGCGGGTGACCTCTTTGGCCCGGTTGCCGTGCAGGGCGTCCACCGGCGATCCCGGAAGGGTGTCGTCGACGGTGAACAACCACCGGAGAATCTCGCGGTCGGCGTATCCACCGTCACGCAGGACGCTGATCAGACCCGGTAGCCCCTTGAGGACGCGACCCTGCTCCTCGAGAAAGATCACCGGCACACTGACCACGTCGTTGCGGCGGATGGCGAACATTGCGCCGTCCCGCAGCAGCTGCTCGACCCTCGTCAACGGAACACTCAGCTGCTTGGCGACGTCTGCGAGCTGAAGAACGGCTACGTCGGGGCCGACAACGTCATCGAAGTAGGGAATCGCGCTCACGTAGGTAACGGTAGCGGCAACGGCGCCGCTGCCCGCACCTGCACCGCTCGCACCCCGCTGCTCGCTACCATCGATGCAGGACAATCCCGTGCAGACCCGAGGAGTTGACGCGTGCGCAGCGGTGCCGAACTGCTCGGAGTGCTGCTCGACGCGCGTTACCGGGTCGACGCCGTCATCGCGCGAGGCGGTATGTCCACGGTCTACCGGGGCATCGATCTCCGCCTCGACCGCCCGGTCGCCATCAAGGTCATGGACCCGAGCTTCGCCGGCGACCCCGCGTTCCTCTCCCGCTTCGAGCTGGAAGCACGCTCGGTAGCCCGGCTCAGTCATGCCGGGCTCGTCGCCGTCTACGACCAGGGCCGCGACGACGGACATGTGTTCCTGGTCATGGAACTGGTCGAGGGCGGGACACTGCGCGGCCTGCTTCGCGAACACGGCGCACTCTCGGTGCCCCTCGCGTTCAGCGTGCTCGAACCGGTACTCGCCGCGTTGGCCACCGCCCATCGGGCCGGCCTGGTCCATCGCGACGTCAAGCCGGAGAACGTCCTCATCGCCACGGACGGTGCCGTGAAGATAGCCGACTTCGGTTTGGTCCGGGCGGTGGCCGCCGCCAACGCCACCGCGAGCAGCGTGATCATGGGCACCGCCGGCTACCTGTCCCCCGAGCAGGTCGTTCCCGGTACTTCCGACGCCCGCAGCGACGTGTACTCCGCAGGCGTGCTGCTCTACGAGATGCTGACCGGGGCCCCGCCGTACTCCGGGGGTACCGCCCTATCCGTGGCCTATCAGCACGTCAACACGGACACGAGCGCCCCGAGCGAGCGCATCCCCGGTTTGCCTCCCGAGTTGGACGACCTGGTGCTGCGCGCCACCCGACGCGACCCCGCAGCTCGGTTCCCCGATGCCGGCGCGATGCTTGCCGAAGTGCTCGAGCTACGCCGGTGGCTGCACATCGCTGCGGTGCGGGTCCCGGTCCCGGCAAGCGAGCCCCGGGCTCCTGACTCCGGGCAGCCGACAGTGGCCGTAGGGCACACCCGGGCGATGGCGACGGAAATGTTCGGTACCGGCGGTACCACCGAGTCGGGGCGCTTGCCGACCGAGAGTGACTACGGCGCGGCACGGCGTCGGGCTCGCCGCTCCGCGGTGGTGTGGATCGTCGTGGTGCTACTGCTGGCCGGCGCGGTGGGTGTCGGCGGCTGGTGGCTGGGCTCCTGGCGGTTTACTGCCGTGCCCGACCTGAAGGGTCTGCCAAGCACACGAGCCGAACTGCTCCTCGCCGACGCACATCTTACGGGGCTGCAGCACCACGGGTACGACAACGCCGCTCCGGTTGACCGCGTCCTCGACGCCCGGCCCGGTGCGGGCTCGAAGGTCGCTCGGGGTTCTACTGTGGAGCTCATGGTGTCCTTGGGACGACCGGTCGTGCCCACGATTGCGGCAGGCACCTCTTCGGCTGCCACGCAGGAGCAGCTCGCCACCGTGACCCTGCTGCCGCAAAATGCCCCTCCCACCTACAGCGAGACTGTCCCCACCGGGAGCCTGCTCAGCCTGGACCCGCGTCCGGGCACTGCGCTGCAGGTGGGAGCCACCGTGCGGGTGACGTTGAGCCGCGGGCCTGCCCCGGTCGCCGTGCCCGACGTCCGCGGGCGAACCACCCCGGAGGCGACCGCCGCGCTGGTGGCGGCCGGACTCACCGTTGGTCGCTCCGCGCCGTCCTTCAGCGCCGACGTCGCCGCTGGCGCCGTCATTGCCACCGCGCCGCAGGCGGGTACCACCATGCCGCGAGGCAGCGCTGTCACCTTGCAGGTCTCCAACGCGGTCACGGTTCCCGGCATGACGGGGCACACCGTGGGCACGGCCAAGCAGCAGCTCACCGAGCTGGGACTGCAGCCCGCGGTGCGGCAGCTGGTGCCGTTCGACGGGTCACTGGTGGTGGGTCAGAGCGTGGCGGCAGGTACCCGAGTCGCCCCGGCCAGCGCCGTCTCCCTCACCGCACTGCCTTGACGTTTCCCGGCGCTGACTTTCCCGGCGTGCCGATCAGCGGTGCCAGGTGTCTTCGAGCATGCGGGGCTTGCACGCCACGTACCCGCCGATCAGGAGGATGACCACTGCGCCGCCAAGCATGGCAAACGGCCACCCCCAACCACCGGTGGCCTGGTGCAGCAACCCGAACAGCAGCGGTCCAAGGCTCGCCACCGTGTAGCCGACCCCTTGGCTGAACCCGGAAAGCGCGGCCGAACCCGCCGGCGTCCGGGTGCGCAGATTGATCAGCGTCAGTGAGAGCGGGAAGGTGGACGGGCCGAGGCCGACACACGCGACCCACACCACCGGGTGCTGCATCGGGGCGAGCAGCAGGCCCAGGAACCCGATGACGTAGAACACGGCACACGCCAGGACGATCGGGTACGGGTTCGCCACCCGCGTAGCGAGCATCGGCATCGTCAGCGCAGCAACCAGCCCGAGCGCAGAGAACAACCCCACCATGTTGCCGCCCAGCTCCGCGCTACCGCCGGCCTCGGTGAGGATCTTCGGCAACCAAGTGAACAGCGCGTAGGTGTTCAACGACGTCATCCCGAACATGGCGGCCATCCCCCAGCCCACCGGGGAGTGCCACGCCTTGCCCCCGCCCGGCGCCGCAGCCAGTTCGGGCGCCTCGTCCGCGCCGTGCACCGCACCGTCGTGCGCGCGGGCCAGCGAAGAGTCCTTGTTCCGCTCCATCATCAGCACGGCCACCCACGGCACCGCTGCCGCCACCGCGACAACCGTCCACGACCCGGTCGACACGCGCCAGTCACTGGCGTTGGCCAAGGGCACCGCCACCAGCGCGGGCAGCACCGTGCCGAGCTGCACAAACGTGATGTACAGCGTGCTCAGGCTGCCCACCCGGTCGGAGAAGTATCGCTTGACCAGCGGGGGGATCACCACGTTACCCACCCCCATCCCGCCAAGAGCCAGGGCCGAAAGCGCCAGCAAGACCAGCGTGTCGCCTGCCAACGAGCGGGTGAAGGTGCCGATCGCGGCCATTAGCATCGCGACCAGCGCCATGCGCTCGAGCCCGACCCGGTGCACCAACAGCGGCGTCACCAACCCGAACGCCGCGAACGCCAGGGCGGGCAGCATGCCGAACACACCGACGATGGCGGAGCCGAAACCAAGGTCCGCTCCGATGGGATCTAACAACGGGGTGATAGAGGTGACCGCGGTGCGCAGCGTCAGCGCCGAGAGCACGATGGCGATGAGCACGATGGCGCGCCCGGTCCACAGTGGTCGAACCACCGGTGGCCCGAGACTCGCCTGCCCGGTTGTCGACGTTGACATCGGCACCCCTGTCCTCTTGCGAATCGCGATCGCTGAATCATAGGATGACCGGACGATTCATGCCACCACCGGCCCGCACCCATCCGGAGCTGCACGTGCAGTCAGCGCACCGCTCGACCCTGATTTCGCAGGTGACCGACCAGCTTCGTGCCGAGATCGGCGAGGGACGGTGGACGGTGGGCACAAAGATTCCGCCGGAGCCGGCACTTGCCGAGCTGACGGGGACCGGCCGGAACACCGTGCGCGAGGCGGTGCAGGCGCTGGTGCATGCCGGTCTGTTGCAGCGCCGCCAAGGGCTGGGCACCTTCGTGGTCGCCGAATCCGAGCTCACCGCGGTGCTCGGCCGCCACCTCGCGCTGTCCCACCACCGCGACGTGCTGGAGCTGCGCCAGGCCCTGGACGTGCAGGCTGCTGCGCTCGCCGCGCAGCGACGGGACGCCGAGGACGTCGTCGAGTTGCGGCGGTTGGTCACGGAGCGTCGCTGCGCCGCACAATCCGGTGACAGCACCCGCTACGCCGCCGCCGACCTCGCCCTGCACCGCGGTGTGGTCGTGGCCAGCCACAACGGGCTGTATCTGGAGTTCTACGACTCGTTGCGAGGTGTCTTCGAGCCGGCCATTCACGACCATGTCGCCAGCGCCGCACCCGGCTACCACGCCGAGCACGAGGAACTGGCCGACGCGGTGATCGGTGGCAATCCCGAACGCGCGGCGGCGGCGGCCCGGCACCTGCTGGACGCGCTGCGCGCTTGCTAGTCGCGCAGCATCTCCGCCACCAGGAACGCGAGCTCCAGTGACTGCTGGGTGTTCAGCCGCGGGTCACACGCCGTCTCGTAGCGCCCGGCGAGGTCGGCGTCGGAGATGTCCTGGGCGCCGCCCATGCACTCGGTGACGTTGTCGCCGGTGATCTCCACATGCATGCCGCCGGGATGGGTACCGGTCCTGCGGTGCACCTCGAAGAAACCCTGTACCTCGTCGACGATGCGGTCGAAGTGCCGCGTCTTGTATCCAGTGGTGGACTCGTGCGTGTTGCCGTGCATGGGATCGCACTGCCAGATCACCTGGTGCCCCGTGGCCTGCACCTTCTCGATGATCGGCGGCAGCAGCTCACGGACATGGGTGTTACCCATCCGGGCCACCAGGGTGAGGCGCCCCGGGGTGTTGTGCGGGTCGAGGCGCTGCACGTACTCCACCGCCATCTCCGGTGTGGTGGACGGCCCGATTTTGAGCCCGATCGGGTTGGCCAGCAGCTCCGCGAAAGCGATGTGGGCGCCGTCCAGCTGGCGGGTGCGGTCCCCGATCCACAGAAAGTGCGCGGAGAGATCGAACAACCGGGCAGGCGTTCCGGTTTCGGTGCCCGGATCCAGCCGGAGCATGGCCCGCTCGTAGTCCAGCACCAGCGCTTCGTGGCTGGCGAAGATCTCCGCGGAGTGCAGCGACGGGTCGCTCACGCCGCAGGCGTTCATGAACCGCAGTCCCCGGTCGATCTCGCCGGCCATGGCCTCGTAGCGCGCGCCTGCCGGTGAGGTGCGAACGAACTCGCGGTTCCAGTCGTGCACCTTGTGCAGGTCGGCCATCCCGCCCGCGGTGAGCGCCCGCACCATGTTCATCGCCGCGCTGGAGTTGGCGTAGGCGCGTACCAGTCGCGAGGGGTCGTGCCCGCGCACTGCGTCGGCGGCGACCAGGGAGTTGATCATGTCGCCGCGGTAGGAGCGAAGTCCGAGGGCATCCAGGTCGTTGGAGCGGGGTTTGGCGTACTGCCCGGCGATGCGGGCCACCTTGACCACCGGCATCGAGGCGCCATAGGTGAGCACCACCGCCATCTGCAGCAAGGTGCGGATGTTGCCGCGGATGTGCGGCTCGGTGTTGTCGGCGAAGGTCTCCGCGCAGTCCCCACCCTGGAGCAGGAAGGCATCGCCACGGGCCACCTCCGCCAGGCGCTCGTGCAGCTTGTCCACCTCGTTCGACATCGTGATCGGCGGCACGCTCTCCAACACCGTGCGCATCGCCGTGGCCTGATCCGCGGGCCAGTCGGGTTGCTGGGCGGCTGGGCGCGCCAAAGCGGCGTCGAGCTGATCGCGCATGCTCTCCGGTAGCGGGGGCAGTTCGGGCAGCGTGTCGATCGGCACGTCGACGGTCCAGTTCACCATGCCGATTCTAAGTGCTGGCGTGGTCCGGGTTTGCGGTGGCACACCCGTGTTACCGGGTCAAGGCGGTCCTTACACAGTCCGAGTGCCCGAGCCACCTCAGCGGCGGGCACCGCTGTCGTGCGGCCCGCGTCAAGATCGGCCAAGCGTTTGACCGGGGTGGCGCCGTCCCACAGGTGCAGCCCAGAACAGGTCGACGTACTCGGTGCGCAGTCGGCGTAGACCGCGGCCACGGCGACGTGATCTTCCCGCACGACGTCGAGGTGCTCGTCGACATCCTCTGCGACGTCAACGCGCCCGCCGTGCCGACCGGGCCGCGTAGCAACTCCGCCCTATCTGGACAGGGACAGGTGCGCCTCGATCGCCCGGAAACGGGCGAGGTTGTGCCGGGCATCGGCCAGGGCGTCGTGGGCATCGTCGGGGGCGGGGGGCAGCGGCGTCGACCCGGCGTCCTCCCAGTGCTGGCGCAGCTCCCTGGTGAAGCGCGGCAACGCGCGAGGCAGCGCGGGCATTGCTCCCCACAGCTGGCACAGGGCTACGTGGTCGTAGGCAGCAATCCATGCCCACAGCTGCGGCTTGGTGCCATCGGCGGTGAGGAACGCCAGCAGTTCGTCTCGGATCTGCGCGCGGCTGCGCCAACGCTGCGAGGACGGCCCCGGCAGCTTGGGCAAAACATTGGCACGCACCCATTTGCCGGCTCGGTCGGGGTTGAACTCGGTGGAAACCGCATAAAATTCGCGTCCGTCCTCGGCGGCCACCCCGATGGACACGAGCTCAACGGTAACGCCGTCCTCGATGAACTCACAGTCGTAGAAGTAACGCACCGCCCAGATCCTAGGGCTCAGCTCCCCGATCCCTGCCCGGCCGTGTACTACCGCCCGCGCCGTGTCGTGCCACCATGGTCAGGTGGCCCTCCTCCCCGGTGCTGAACCCTTCGCTTTCTCCGGCGCGGACGACTCCGCGGCGGTGCTGCTGTGCCACGGCTTCACCGGCTGCCCGCAGAGCATGCGCCCGTGGGGGGAACACCTCGCGGAACGTGGCTACACGGTGCGTTGCCCGCGTCTGCCCGGGCACGGCAGCCGCTGGCAAGACATGAACATGACGCGGTGGCAGGACTGGTACGCCGCGGTGGAGGCCGAGCTGGTCGCGTTGCTCGGACGGGGCCGCCCGGTGTTCGTTGGTGGGTTGTCCATGGGGGGCACCTTGGCCCTGCGCCTGGCCGAGCAGCATCCCGAGATCGCAGGCTTGGTGCTGGTCAACCCGTCGTTGCTGACCGAGCGCAAGGATGCCCATTTCCTGCCCCTGCTGAGCCGCCTGGTTCCCACCCTGGCCGGTATCGCCGGCGACATCGCCAAACCAGGCGGGCACGAAGTCGGCTACGACCGACTGCCACTGAAGGCCGCCGCCTCGTTGCAGCAGCTGTGGAAGGTGACCCGGTCCGACCTCGCCGCGGTCACCGCGCCGATTCTGCTGTACCGCTCGGCGACCGATCATGTGGTGGAGCCCGCGAGCGCCAGGCTGCTGCACACCCGCGTCGGATCGGTTGACCTCACCGAGGTGGTGCTGCAGCGCAGCTACCACGTGGCCACCCTGGACTATGACGCTCCGGCCATCTTCGAGGGCACCGTCGGTTTCATCGAGCGGGTGAGCACACCGTGAGTCCCGCGGACCCCCCCGGCGGCGAGCGGGACAAGGACTCCACCGAGATCGATGCGACCTTTGCGGCGATCGTCGCCGGCTGGGGTGCCGACGAGCCGGCCTGGCCCCAGGATGAGACCGTGACGGCGCCGGAACCCGCCGAGGAGGCCCATGCGGATGTCGCCCGCGCGGAGCCAGACAACGTGGTGGAGCCCGACGCCATCATCGAGGCGGACATCGTGGAGCCCGAGGAGGACGAGGGTCACTATGAGCCGCCCGAGCCGCCGCCCATTCCGCGCCCCCACGGCGGGGCGCTGGGGGCGTTGATCCTGCTCGGGACGGGCCTGATCCTGTTGTTCGTGCCCGGGATCATCGGTCTCACCGACCAGGTGGGGTTGCCGCTCGGTCTGCTCGCCGAGGCGTCCGGCCTGTTCTGGCTGTTCCTACTGCTGCGGACGGGGCCCCCGATCGACTCCGGCTGGGACGACGGCTCCCGGCTGTAGCTACCGGACTCGGGCGAGATCGGCGGCGCCGACCAGGCCGGCCGTGGCCCCCATCTGGGCGGTCCGAATGCGGGCGAACGGTCGGTGACCGGACCCGGTGACGCGGGTGGCGTAGTGCGCACGGGCGGCATCGAGGAACAGCGTGGCCGATGCACCGACTCCCCCGCCGACCACGATCAGATCCGGGTCGTAGATGTCGCTGACCACCGCGAGCCCCTCGCCCAACCACCGCGCCAGGTCAGCGACCGCCGCAGAGGCCAGCTGGTCGCCGTCGCGGGCGGCGCGCATCACCCGCTTGCCGGTCAGCGCGCCCGGCGCGGCAGCGACGTCCCCCGCCAGCACCGAAGCCCCGCCCGTGTCCGCGGCCAGCAGCTCCAGTGCGGTAGCGGCCAATCCGGTTCCGCTGCAGTAGCGCTCCCAGCAACCGCGCTTGCCGCACGGGCACGCGCGGCCGTCGGGCACCACACGCAGATGCCCCAGCTCGGGCGCCACCCCGTGCGCGCCGCGAAACAACGTCCCGTCGATGAGCAGCCCAGCGCCGATCCCGGTTCCGATCGCCACCAACAGCACCACCCGCGCGTCCCCGGCGACCCCGAAGCGATGCTCCGCCCAGGCGGCCGCATTCGCGTCGTGTTCCAGCACCACCGGCAAATCCAGTCGCTCGGTCATGCGCTGCGCAACGGGCGCACGCAGCCACGGCAGGTGGGGCGCGAACAGCACGGTGGCGTTGTCCGGGGTGACGAAACCAGCGACGGCCACACCGACAGCCGTGATCACGTGCCTGCCGCGTAGCTCGGCCACCGCGCGCGCCAGCGCTGCCTCCAACGCCTGCTCCGACCCGGGGGTCGCGGCCTCTACGGTGTCGATGATGATGCCGGCACCGTCCACCACGCCGGCCCGAATATTGGTGCCACCCACGTCGATGCCGACCGTCAGGGGTTGCTCGGCCCCTCGCGCGCTCACCGGGATGAGGCGGTGTTGCGGACGGAGATCCGCTGGATCCTGGGAGCGGGCGATGGTGGCTCGTGGGCCGCGGCCCGTGGTGTGCAGGCGCCGTCGTGCGCGTCCAGCAACGCCCGGGCAGCGCTGAGCCAGCCCGCCCCCTGCTCGGCAAGGCGGCGGGTGAGTTCGGGCCGCTGCCCACGCAGGGCGGCGGCGAGTGCGCACAACGGACACCAGCCGCAGCCCTCCGCATCAGCAGGAACGGCCCCCGAGCGCAGCCATGGTTCGACCCTCTCGAGCAGGGCATCGGCCAGCGCCCGTAGCTCGGTGACGGCATCCTCGGCTCCTGCCGCGTCCGCGGTCATCGCATCCACACGGCAGGGTCGGGCGTGAAGCGTACGAGCAGGCCGTCCGTCACGAGCTCGGCATCCACGGCCGCACACCGGCGCAGCACCGCGGGCAGCGCCATTCTGCGACGTTCGCCGGCCACGGTCACGAGCAAGTCGTCCTCGATCCGGCCGAGCTGCACGGACGACGCCTCGACGAGCGGTAACGGAATTCGCCACACGTACACCGAGTCCACACCGGTGCCCGACTCCCGCTGTACCTCGGGTTGATGTTCGCGGGTATCACCATGGGCGGCAAGGACATCCGTCGTTGTGTACAGCTCGGCGGCCACGGCGGACAACTCGCCTACCCCGACCGGCTCCCGCGCGCGGTAGGGCACTGTTCGGATCACGCCCGGCAACTCCGCTTGCAGTGCGGCCAGCACCGCCGACTGCTCCTCGCCGCGGACCCGCAACCACTCCGCGGCCGCGCCCTCCGCGCTCTCCGCCCTGGGCAGCACGCGGTTGGCGAGCACTTCGTCGACCCGTAGGCCGTGCAGGGCCAGTGCCGTCAGCGTGCGGCGGGTCTCGGCGATCACCACCCGCTCGGGAGTGAGCACCAGTCGGACGGAGGTCGTCTTCGCATCGGCCAACAGGGCGCGCACCGCCTGCGCCGACTCATCGAGACGCTCGAACGCGTCGACAAGTGGGCCGGCCCGATTGCCGGCGCGGCCACCGAACGCACCGTAGGTCAACCTGCGATGCCGCGGCCATACCCGCTCGATGTACCCGCTGACCGCCTCGGGCAGCGTGAGCATGCGCAGAGTCTCCGCGGTGGGACCACAGTCCAGGACCACCACGTCCCACAATCCGCCCTCGACCTGGCGGCGCACCTCCCCGAGCGCCAAGAGCTCCTCGACGCCCGGCAGCACGGTCAACTCCTCGGCATCCAGCTCCGCGATTCCCGCTCCGTGCACAGCCGTGCCCAGAACGGCCGCCAGATCGCGTCGCAGTGCGACCCACTGAACCTCGAGCAACGCGTGCGTATCCAGCTGCATCCCGAACAGCCCGGGTTCCACCTCGGTGGGCTGCGATCGGATCGGCGCGTCGAGCGCGTCGGCGAGGGAGTGCGCCGGGTCGCTGGACACGGCCAGCACCTTCAGTCCGGACTCGGCCAGACGTACGGCGCTGGCCGCCGCGAGCGTCGTCTTGCCCACACCGCCCTTACCGGTGAACAGCAGGATCCGCACGTGCCTCCCACCCAACTCGACTCAACGCTCGGTCATCCAGCAGAAAGACCGACTTTACCGTCGACGGACGCTCAGCCCTCGACGCGCTTCTTCAGCTCCTTCAACGCGGTATCGGTGATGACCTTCTCCGCCTTGCGTTTGAACATGCCGATCATCGGGATCGCGAGATCGACGGCCAGCGAGTAGGTGACCTCCGTGCTGTCCTCGCGGGCGCGCAGGGTGTAGGAGCCCTCCTGAGCCTTCTGCATCTGACCCTTGACCAGGCTCCAGCTCACCCGCGAGCCGTCCTCGGCCCAGCGGTAGGTGAGCTCATAGGTGTCCTTGACCATGCCCGCGTCGAGCTCGAACCGCACGTGCGTACCGGTGCCGTCGCCGGCGCGCGCCAACACCTCCACCGACTTCACCGCGGCGGCCCACTGTGGGTAGGCCTGGAAATCGGCGATTACCGCCATCACCTGCGCAGCTGGTGCGTCGATGATGATCGACTGGGTTGTCTTGTCGGCCACGGCGCTGAGGCTACCGCCTGACGGTGGGCCACCGGCCCCGACCCGATCAGCGCTCGCGCTCGGGCGCCTGCCCGGCCGGGCGGCCGGCTTCCAGCTCGGCCTTGAGCGCGAAGGCCATCGTCTTGGCGCTCAATCTGCGCGTTCGAGCCGCGGCTACCAGTTCCGCAGCAGCGGCATCGGCGACCTCTGCCCGCAAAAAGTAATGCAGCACGGTGCCGTCCAGTACCGGCTCGAGCCACACTTCCATGCTGCCGCGCAGCTCGCCGGTGACCTGCCAGCGCAGTCCGGCGGGACCGCGGTCATCTTGCAGCGCCAGCGTGAGGTCCGGCCACCACGTCCGCCACCGGGAGCGTGTCGCCATCGCCGCCGCCACCCGCGCCGGCGCCACGGCAAGAAAGGTCTCGTCCACCACGTCGAGTGCGCTCACACCGGACAGCGTCACACACGGGTACGACCCCAGTGCCACAGACGTGCAAGACACGCTAAGTTTACCCACGAGTAACCAAGCTCACCCTGCCCCGTTGCCGAATCTGCGTGTCCACCGGAGGATCCGTGCGTGAATACAGCGTTCCGTCCACCCACAACGTCTCGGCCGAGGACAGCCTGGCCGCGGTGGTGTTTTCGCACGCCGAGCACTTCGCGGACACCGTGATGTTCAAGCGTCGCGTCGAGGACTCCTGGCATGACGTGACCGCGGCCGAGTTCGCCGCCCAGGTGGCGGACCTGGCGAAGGGCCTCATCGCTTCCGGGGTCGCCCAAGGGGATCGGGTTGCCCTGTTGTCGGCCACCCGGTACGAGTGGTCCCTTGTCGACTACGCGATCTGGAGCGCGGGCGCTGTCACCGTCCCGATCTACGAGACGTCCTCGGCCGAGCAGGTCCAGTGGATCCTCAGCGACTCCGCCGCAGTGGCCGTGGTGTGCGAGACGGCCGCACACCGAGTGACGATTAACTCGGTCACCACGGACTGCCCCGAGTTGCAGCACACCTGGCAGATCGAGGGCACCACCGCCGAACAGGGCGCGGGGTCCTCGGCGGTCGAAGCGCTCACCGCCGCGGGGAAAGACGTCAGCGACGAGAATCTGCACGCCCGGCGGCGCAGCGTGGTCGCCGACGACATGGCCACCCTGATCTACACCTCCGGCACCACCGGCGGGCCCAAGGGATGCATCCTCACCCACCGCAACCTGATGGCCGAGTCGCAGGCCGCCACCTCGGCGTTCTCGTCGTTGATGCACGAGGGAAAGTCCACGCTGCTTTTTTTGCCGCTGGCCCACGTGTTCGCCCGAATCATCGCCGTGGCCAGCTTTGAGGCGCGGGTGGTGGTTGGCCACACCCATGACATCAAGAACCTGGTCGCCGACTTCGGCCTGTTCAAACCGGACTTCGTGCTCTCCGTTCCCCGGGTCTTCGAGAAGGTGTACAACACGGCGCGGCAGAAGGCGCACGCCGAAAGCCGCGTCAAGGGGCGCATCTTCGACCAGGCAGACGCGACCGCAGTGGCGTGGAGCACGGCGCAGGACAGCGGCGGAGCCGGGCTCGCGCTGCGTAGCCGCCACGCCCTGTTCGACCGGCTGGTCTACGCCAAGCTGAAGGCGGCCCTCGGTGGTCGCTGCGGCGCCGCGGTACTCGGCGGCGCTCCGCTCGGCGCCCGCCTGAGCCACTTCTTCAGCGGGGTAGGCGTGCCGGTGTACGAGGGCTACGGCCTCACCGAGACCACCGCCGCCCTGACGGTGAACCGCCCCGGGGCCCAGAAGATGGGGACCGTCGGACAGCCGATCAGTGGGTGCGCGGTCAGGATCGCCGAAGATCAGGAGATTCTCGTCTCCGGCGACGTGGTCTTCTCCGGCTATTGGCACAACGACGACGCCACCTCGGAGGCGTTCACCGGCGAGTGGTTCCACACTGGTGACCTCGGTTCACTCGACGATCAGGGTTACCTGGCCATTACCGGCCGCAAGAAGGAGCTGATCGTTACCGCGGGAGGTAGGAACGTCGCCCCCGCGGTACTGGAGGACAGGCTGCGCGCCCACACGCTGATCAGTCAGTGCATGGTGGTCGGCGACCAGAAGCCCTTCATCGGCGCACTGATCACCATCGACCCGGAGGCCTTCCCGAGCTGGTGCTCCGCTCACGGCAAGCCCGCCGACTCCGAGGTGTCCGCCATGCTCGACGACCCGCAGCTGCACGCCGAGATCGAAAAGGCCGTGGCCGAGGCAAACAAGGTCGTGTCCAAGGCGGAGGGAATCAAGAAGTTCCGGATCCTGCCGGTGGACTTCACCGAGGACGGTGGTGAGCTCACCCCGACCATGAAGCTCAAACGCAACGTGGTCGCCAAGTCCTTCGCCGGCGACATCGAGAAGATCTACTCCCGGTAGGTCGCCGCCAAGTTGGCTACCCATCGATCAGGTTCTCCAGGCGTTGGGCAAGGCCGTCCCATCGCCAGTTCGTGTCGGCCCACTCCCGACCTGCCGCTCCCATCTGCGCGGCTCGGTCGGGATCAGCCAGCAGCCCGCCCACGGCGGTGGCGATCTGCTCGACGTCCCTGCCATCCACCACCAGACCGGTCTTTCCTTCGCGCACCGTCTCGGGGGCACCGCCGGAGCGGCCGGACACGACCGGCAGTCCCGACGCCGATGCCTCCAGGTAGACGATGCCCAGGCCCTCGACGTCGAGCCCTGCGCCCCTGGTCCGGCAGGGCATCGCGAACACGTCGCCGAGGCAATGATGGGCGGCGAGCTCATCGGCAGGCACTCCGCCGGTGAACACCACGTCGTTGTTCAGCCCGCCGGCGTCGACCAAGGCACGCAAACGCGCGCGGTAGGGCCCACCACCGACCAGGACCAGCGCGGCGCCGGGCGCGTGCTCCCGGATGCGGGGTAGCGCGCGGATCAGCATGTCCTGTCCTTTACGCGGGACCAGCCGCGAGACACAGACGACCACCGGCCGCTCACCGAGTCCGTAGCGCCTGCGCAACTGCGCGCGCGCCCCGGGGTCCGGGCGGAAGGTCGTGCCGTCGACCCCGGAAGGCAGGTGCTCCAGCGCGGCCCGGGGGCCGAAGGCCGACGCGAACCTGCCGCGGGTGTAGCGGCTGACAAAGGTGACGACGTCGGTGTGTGCCCCGATGCGCCGCAACGCGCTGCGGGCCACCGGCAGCATCGACCACCCGACCTCGTGCCCGTGCGTGCTGGCCAGGACCCGCTCTGCCCCAGCGCGGCGAACTCTCGGGGCGAGCAGCGCCAGCGGCGCGGCGGCGCCGAACCAGACCGCCGCACACCGATGGTGAGTGAGCAGCTGCGTGGCGCGCTTGGCCACCTCGGGCGTCGGCAGCATCAAGGTGCCGGGGTGGCGCACCACCTCGAAGGGCTGTTTGGCGTCGAAACGTCGGTGTGCGTCGTCGCGCCAGGACGGTGCGTACACCACCAGCTGATCGGCGGGCAGCCGGGCGGCGAGGGTGTGCAGGTAGGACTGGATGCCACCGGGCCGGGGTGGAAAGTCGTTGGTGATCAACAGTGTCCGGCGCATCAGGGCACGCTAGCGCAGCGTGGTCTGCAGCCACCGTCCCCACTCCTGCACCAGCACGGCCAAATTCTCGCCGACCACCGGCTGCAGGGCCCGGTCGATGTCCGCAACGGTGGGGGCAGGAAGAGCTGCGACCGTCAGGTACACGGCTCGGAGCGTCGATTCGCCCTTCACCGTGGCCAGGAAGACCGCGAATGTCCACCCCAGCTGGTAGGCCAGCTCGACCTGCGTCGGAGTGGAAGCGCCGCCGAACTGCACGTCCGTGGGCAGGCTGTCGGGTGGCCCCGCCGTGCGCACCAGTGCCGCCACCGCCGGGGCACCGTTGGCGAGTGAGACCCCACTGCCTCGGTAGCCGGAGTAGTCGGCGAATCCCTCGGCCAGCCAGACCGGAACCTGCGGCGCCGTGACTGCGCGGGCGGCGACGTGTGTCAGCTCATGACGAAGCACCACCCGTCGTGACAGAGCAGTCAACTTGCCGATGGTGGCGGGGTTGAACACCACTCGTTGCCCCATGGCCACGTGCTGTGTGCGGTCGATGTCGTCGGCGATGGCAACCGCGGCGATTTCAGCGTCGGCAAACTCGTTGCCCACCAGTGCTTTCAACTCAACCTGGGTGTCGGGAATAACGACGGCAACGCGCTGCTGCCACACCGGCCCCCAGAAGTCGGTGACGGCGTCCACCGCGGGCGTGAGCTCGGCGGCCAGGGTGTCCGCGTCGCTTGCATGGCCGGGATGCGCGAGTATCACGCCGCCCTGCACCGTCCGCGCGATCACTGGGCCGAAATCCCACGGCCCACGCCAGGTCAGACGCCCGTAGTCATCCTCGGCGGAGTCGCTCACCAGCTGCCACCGCGAACCCCGGCGTGCTACTACGAGACCCACCGGACGCGTGGTGGGTGCGGGGTCGGCTCCGGCGATCGCATAGTGCAGGGCGACCGGCGGGGACCACACTTCGTCCGCGTCCATGCGGGCCTGCACAGTGGGTGGCACCGTCGGCGAGGGGTCGGTCGTGATGCCGTAGCCCCAGTCAGCCAGCGGGACCTGGGTCAGGTTCGTCGCCCTGGCCTTCTCCCTGCCGAGGAAGCCCGGGTCAGCGCCCGGATCAAACAGTGCGGCGAGTGCGGCATCGTCATGAGCTCGGACAGCGGATGCCCAACGGTCCAGCAACTGCTGCACTGCGACGCGGCGGCCGCCGTCGTTCGGAGGCGGTGTCAGCGCCGCCTGGGCACTGGGTGGCTGACCGGTGGTGGTCACGGTGCCGGCGGGCGCCGCGTGCGGTGCCGGCGCCGCGGGGGCGACACCGACCCCGGCAGGCGCATGCGTCAACATCAGCACGCTCGCCACCAGCTGCACCAGCACCACCGCGGCGAGCGTTGCGCGCGGTAGAGCACGCGTGCTCATCGGTGCAGCCTAGGACACTGATCGCCCACGGCACAGTGCCCGCCACGGTGCGGCGGACACTGTGCGTGGGCGCTATGCGGTTGTGCAGCGGGCGCTCAGTAGCGGCGTGCCCCGTTGAACGGCATGTACTGCATCGGAGCCACCTTCACCGGCTGGCCCTCCGTCGAGGCGTGTACGACATTGCCGTTGCCTGCATAGATGCCGACATGGGATACCGGACTGTAAAAGAACACCAGGTCACCGGGCTGCAGCTGGTCGCGCGATACCGGGGTTCCACTACCGGCCTGCGCCTCCGCGGTACGGGGAATAGAGATACCCACCTGCTTGAACGCCCACTGGGTCAGGCCCGAGCAGTCGAAGGCGTTGGGTCCGGTCGCTCCGTACACGTAGGGCGAGCCCAACTTGCTCAACGCCGCCTGCAGCGCCCCTGCGCCCGAGGAACTTCCCGGGGCCAGAGCGGGCATTGCTGCAGTGGCCGGCTTCTGGGACGACGGAGCGCCCGCTGAGGTCGCCGCTGGTCGGGGGGCCGATACTCCGGCCACCGGGGCGCTCGCTGGCGCGATTGCTGCTGGCGCGATTGCTGCTGGCGCGGTTGCTGCTGGCGCGGCAGCCATGGGGACTGGGGAGACGAATCCCGCGGGCACCGTGGTGCCGGCATAGTTAATCCGCTCGGCCTGGGTCAGCGAGTTGTACTTGGCACGGACAGCATCGCTCTGGTTGGTCAGCTCACCCCGCTTCTTCTGCAGGTCCACCTGAAGTGCGGCTGCGGCATCGGACGCGGCCTTCGCCGAGCTGGTGGCATTGTGGGCGTCCGACTCGGCTTTGGCCGCCTCTGCCGAGGCTGCAGCGAAACGATTGACCCGCTGCGTGGTGTCCGTGGCCAGCACATCGAGGCCGGACATCTGGTTCAGAAGATCCTGCGGCGAGTTGCTGATCATCAGCGCGGACAGCCGGTTGAGCCGGGCGCCCCGGTAACTGGCCGAAGTCAGCGCATCCACCGTTCCCCGGAACTGCTCCTGTTTGCCCTGCGCGTCACGTACGGCTGCATCGGCTGTGGCGAGTTGACCCCTCGCCGTGACCTGCTGCGCGCGCTTGGCGTCCAGATTCACCTGGGCGCCAAGCAGCTGCTCGTTGACGGCCTCCGCTTGATGGCCCAGGGCGGCGAGTTGCTGCTCAGCCTGCGAGGCGTTGGCAGGGATTTGCGGGTCGGCGAAGGCGGGACTCGTCGGCGCCATCGCGATACCGGCCACGATCAAGCCGGAAGCAGTGACTCCACGTACCGTGCGCTTGAGACTTAGGGACGCCACAGGGCGTTGTTCTCCTTGTTCCTTGTGTCCGCCTACCGGGTTAGCTGTCGGATTCGGGCTGGAAACAGCAGCCCTACGGCACCCGCCTCGCGACGCGTGTCGATTCACCCCAGAGATAACGTGGGTTCCCGGCTCGACTCCCCGACGGGTCGACTCGGCGGTGACCAGCGGCGCCGTCCTTGTCAGACAGCTGGCATCCGGTAGGTCTCGGCCAGGTTACGGAATAGACCCGCCCCGTGTCCACTGCGACCCGGCGGTGATCTAGGCCACACGGCCAAGTAAGGCCACCGGAACTAACCCGCCCTGCGCACCAACTGCAGTCGGGGAACCATGCCCGCCTCCGCCAGCACGTCCAGCGCCCGCCGCTCATCGGCATCGATCTCCACCGGCGGACCGCCCCTGGGTTCCTCGGGGGGCGTCCCTGCGCGAGCGGGCATGGCCGGGTGCCCTAAGAGCACGGACATCACACAGTCGCCGCACGCCAGGCCGCGCACCGCACACGTATCGCAGTCGATCACCATTGCTGGCTCCCTCTCCTCCGAGGGGTCGGGGCGATCCCGACCGTCCACCGCTCGGACGGTATGCACCGCCACCGACAAGAACGGTGGTCCGAGCGCGACGTGCGGAACTGTCGGCGGACGCACCTAGCGTGCCAGCCATGAGTCATTCCCTGCTCGCGGGGCAACAGCCGCGACAGCTCAGCTTCGATGCGATGGGCACGCCGCTGAGTGACGTCACCTTCGTGGTGGTGGACTTGGAGACCACCGGGGGCAAACCGGGCGAGGACGCGATCACCGAGATCGGAGCGGTCAAGGTCCGTGGCGGTGAGGTGCTCGGTGAGCTGGCCACGTTGATCGACCCCGGACGGGGTGTTCCGCCCCAGATCACCGAGCTCACCGGCATCAGCACCGCCATGCTGCGCAACGCGCCTCCGATCGCCGCGGTGCTGCCCAGCTTCCTCGAGTTCGCCGCCGGGGCGGTCCTCGTCGCCCACAACGCGCCTTTCGACATCGGCTTTCTTCGGGCTGCATGTGCCCAGCACTCGATGACCTGGCCCGCACCTCGCACGCTGTGCACAGTACGCCTTGCCCGCAGGGTGCTGCCCAGAGACGAGGCGCCGTCGGTACGGCTGTCCGCGCTCGCCGCACTGTTCGCCACGAACACCGTGCCCACGCACCGCGCTCTTGATGACGCGCGTACCACCGTCGAGGTGCTGCACCGGCTGTTGGAACGGGTCGGCAACCTCGGGGTGCACAGCTTCGAGGAACTGGTCTCCTATCTGCCAGAGGTCACGTCCGAACAACGCCGTAAGCGCACCTTGGCCCAGCACCTGCCGAACACCGCGGGGGTGTACCTCTTCCGCGGACCCCGTGAGGAGGTGCTTTACGTCGGAACGGCAAGCGACCTACGGCGCCGAGTGCGCAGCTATTTCACGGGGTCGGAGACGCGTCGTCGGATCAGGGAGATGGTCGCACTCGCGGCCCGCGTCGACTCGGTCAGCTGCGCCCATCCGCTCGAGGCCGGCGTCAGAGAACTGCGGTTGCTGGGTGCTCATGCGCCGCCGTACAACCGGCGGTCAAAGTTTCCGCACCGCTCGTGGTGGGTGGTGCTCACCGAGGAGGCCTATCCACGGCTGTCCGTCGTACGCACTGCCAGGGACGGAGCGTTGGGCCCCTTCGGCAAACGGGCCGCGGCGACGCAGGCTGCACAGGTACTCGCCGACGCCACCGGGGTGCGCGCCTGCACCCAGCGCATCCCGCAACGCTCCCCCAGCGCGGCCCCGTGCGCACTGCACGAGATGGGCCGGTGCGCCGCGCCGTGCGCCGGCCTGCAGCGGAGTGCGGAGTACGCACGCGGACCGGCACGAGTGGCGCAGGTGATCGTCGGTGCGGACGCGGCGATGCTCGCTGCGATGGTCGCCGGCATCGCAGGACTGTCCGCGCAGCGCCGTTTTGAGGCCGCGGCCACGCGTCGCGACGAGGTCGCCGCGCTCATCGGTGCGCTGAGTCGGGGTCAACGACTGGGCGCACTCGCGGCAGTCGACCAGCTGGTGGCGGCGCGGCCAGACGGCGACGGAGGTTGGGAGCTCGCCATCCTGCGCTGCGGGCGGCTGGCCTCGGCCGGTAATGCGGTCCGCGGGGTGCATCCCATGCCGGTCGTCGACGCGTTGATCGCCTCGGCCGAGACAGTGCTGCCCGGTGCAGGCCCGCTCCGCGGCGCACCGCCGGAAGAGGTAGCGCTGCTGGCCCGGTGGTTGGAAAGGCCGGGCACCCGATTGGTCCAGACCAGCGCGCCCTATGCCCAACCCGCCTGGGGCGCCGCGCGGTGGGAGGCCTGGGCCGCGACCGCCCGCACGGCGGCGCGCGGTGTGTCCTCGCAGTGACGCCCCTGCCCTAGACTCCGGGCACCGTCAGACCTCAGGAGGCTTCGTGCTCACTGCCATTGTTCTTGTGCACACCGCAGCTGATCGCATCCCCGAGGTGGCCCAAGGCATCGCAGACCTGCCCGGCGTTGCGGAGGTGTACTCCTGCGCGGGCGACGTGGACCTGATCGCACTGCTGCGGGTCCGTGACCACGAACAGATTGCCGAGATCGTCACCGAACACATCAGTAAGGTCGACGGGGTGCGACGCACAGCCACGCACATTGCGTTTCGCTCGTACTCCAGCCTCGACGCCGACTCCGGCTTCGAGGTCGGCGCCTAGCAGGTTCAGCCGGCCAGCTCGGTGGAGCGTTGCGCCCAGCGGCCGAGCAGAGCGGCAGTCGCTCCGCTGTCCACCGCCTCGGCGGCCCGCGGCAGCTGCGCGGCCAGTGCGTCCACCAGGGACAAATCGTCCAGCCCCGCGTGTGTGGCAAGCGCACCAGCGGCGTTGAGCAGCACGGCATCGCGCACCGGCCCGCGCTGACCGTCGAGCACAGCGCGCACCGCAGCGGCGTTCGTCGCCGCGTCCCCGCCGCGCAACTGCTCGATGGACGCGCGCGCGACGTCGAGGTCCGTCGGGTCGAGCACCTCGGTGCGGACGCTGCCTGCGCTGACCACCCGCACGGTTGTCGTCATGGTCGTGGTGATTTCGTCCAACCCATCGTCACCACGTACCACCAACACCGAGGATCCGCGGTCCGCGAACACCTGCGCCATCACCGGCGCCAGCTGTTCGTAGGCGCAACCGATCAATCCCGCCCGCGGCCGCCCCGGGTTCGTCAGCGGACCGAGCACGTTGAACGCGGTGGGAATGCCGATTTCGCGCCGTGGTCCGGCAGCATGGCGCAGCGCCGGGTGAAATACCGGAGCGAAGCAGAACCCGATGCCCAACTCACGCACGCACGCGGCCACCCCGTCGGCTCCGAGCCCGATGGCGACCCCCAGCGCCTCCAGCACGTCGGCGGTCCCGCTCTTGGACGAGGCCGCCCGGTTGCCGTGCTTGACCACGCGCACCCCCGCGGCAGCAACAACCAGCGCAGCCATGGTGGAGATGTTCACTGTGTTCGATCGGTCCCCACCGGTACCCACCACGTCGACCGCGTCCTCGTCGACCTCGACCAGTTGCGCAAATTCCAGCATCGCCCCGGCCAGCCCGGCCACCTCATCGGGAGTTTCCCCTTTGGTGCGCATCGCCACGCCGAACGCAGCGATCTGCGCCGGGGTGGCGGCTCCGGCCATGATCTCGTTCATCGCCCAGGCCGCGGCCTGCGCCGGCAGGTCGACTCCCTCGACGAGGCGCCCGAGGACGTCCGGCCAGGTGAGCGGGGGACTCACCCGCGTACGACGGCCAGGCCGCTGGAGCGCAACACGTCGGCGACGGTCTCCGCGGCCGTGAGCGGGTCGAGGGGATGCACCAGCACCGCATCGGCCATCGACCACGTGGCGAGCCACCGGTCGTCGTGGCGCCGCACGACGACGATCACCGGCGGGCAGTGCGTGATCTCGTGCTTGACCTGGCGGCACAGGCCGATGCCGCCGGTGGGCTGCGCCTCCCCGTCGAGTACGGCGAGGTCCACCGCCCCGGCGTCGAGGTGCGCCAGAACCTCGGCGATGGTGCCAGCTTCGGTGAAGGTGATCCTGCCGATATCCGGCGCTGGACGCCGGCCCACCGCGTTAACAATCTGCTCACGCACCTGTGGCAGGTGGCTGAACACCAGCACGGTGCGGTTCACGGCCTCGGCGGTGCTCATCAGCGCGATTCCTCCAGGATCTGCATCGGCAAGATGATGCTATCGGCTCGGAACACCTGCCGGTTCCGCGGGCGCTCGCCGTCGACGCAAGGGGGGTGCGACGACCGCTCGGATTGTGGGCAAGGGCACGATCGGAAGACACCACCCGACCCCATGGCGCCACCTGCGCGATAAGGCGGCATACTTCTGCTCGTGACGAGCACCGTAGGGACCTCCGGGACCGCCATCACCCAACGCGTGCACTCGCTGAACCGGCCGAACATGGTCAGCGTGGGCACCGTCGTCTGGCTGTCCAGCGAACTGATGTTCTTCGCCGGACTATTTGCCATGTACTTCACGGCCCGGGCGCAGGCGGACCCGGCGTTCGGGTGGCCGCCCCCGCCGACCGAACTGGGGTTGCCCTATGCCCTGCTCTTCACGGTGATCCTGGTCTCTTCCTCGTTCACTTGCCAAATGGGCGTTTTCGCTGCGGAGCGCGGTGACGTTTTCGGCCTGCGCCGCTGGTACGCCGTAACCCTGCTGATGGGGCTGGCCTTCGTGCTCGGGCAGGCCAACGAGTTCCGCACCCTGGTCGGCGAGGGTACTTCCATCTCCTCCAGCGCCTACGGCTCGGTCTTCTACATCACGACCGGCTTTCACGGACTGCACGTCATTGGCGGCCTCGTCGCCTTCGTCTTCCTCATCCTGCGCACCAGGATGAGCAAGTTCACCCCGGCCCAGGCCACCGCCGCCATCGTCGTGTCCTACTACTGGCACTTCGTGGACATTGTCTGGATCGGGCTGTTTGCCACGATCTACATCGTGCGCTGAGCACGATGATCACCGCCTGCCCCGCCGTCCCCGATCGCAAGGGATCCCGATGAGCCGCTCTGGACACACCCTCACTCCCGCGCGGCAACAACGCCGCAGTCGCAGCAAGCTGCGGCGGCGCGCCACCGGTCTTGTCGTGCTCATGTTGGCGCTCGTCGGCGCGGGCATCCTCGCGTCGGTGATCACGCCGACCCCTCAGGTCGCGGTCGCCCAGGACCAACCTGCGCAGGCCCGCGAAGGTCAGCAGCTTTACGACAACGCCTGCATCACCTGCCACGGCGCGAACCTGCAGGGCGTGCAGGATCGCGGCCCGAGCCTCATCGGGGTGGGCGAGGCCGCGGTGTACTTCCAGGTCTCCACCGGTCGCATGCCAGCGGCCCGCTACGAAGCGCAGGACCCACGTAAGCCACCACGCTTCGATGCCGCCCAAATTGACCAGCTTGGTGCCTACATCCAAGCCAACGGTGGCGGGCCCACCGTGGTGCGCAACTCCGATGGAACGGTTGCCGAGTCGTCGCTGGTTGGCAGTGATCCCGCGCGCGGTGGCGAGCTCTTCCGCCTCAACTGCGCGTCGTGCCACAACTTCACCGGTAAAGGCGGTGCGCTGTCCTCCGGTCGGTATGCCCCCCCACTGGAGGCCGCTAGCGAGCAGCAGATCTACACCGCGATGATCTCCGGCCCGGCAAACATGCCCAAGTTCTCCGATCGCCAGCTGTCATCGCAGGAGAAGACCGACATCATCGCCTACGTCAAGCAGGCCACGGACACCAAGAGCCAGGGCGGTTACGGACTAGGCGGTATCGGACCGGTCTCCGAAGGATTGTTCATCTGGATTGTCGGGATCGCCGGCCTCATCGGAGCGGCGATGTGGATCGGAGCGCGAGCATGAGCGAGCGAAGCGACGGTGGGGGTTCAGCAGTGAGCGGCGGGAAGGGCGCACAGCCCACCGACGAGGAATTGGCCGGCATGAGCCGCGAAGAGCTGGTAACCCTCGGCCTCAAGGAGGACGATGTCGAGCTCGCCTACCGGCGCGAGCGGTGGCCCGTCCAGGGCACAAAGGCAGAAAAGCGTGCCGAGCGCTCCGTGGCCGCGTGGTTCGCCCTGGCCGGCATTGCCTCCCTGGCGTTCGTGGGGATCTACCTGTTCTGGCCATGGGAGTACGAGCCGCTGGGCAGCGACCGCAACCTGATGTATACGCTGTACACCCCCTTGCTCGGCCTCACCATGGGCCTGGGCATCTTAGGGCTCGGTGTCGGCGTCATTGCCTACGCCAAAAAGTTCATCCCTGACGAGACTGCCGTTCAGCAGCGCCACATGGGTGGCTCACCGGAGCTGGACAAGAAGACCACGGTGGCCCTGCTCCAGGACTCCGCGGACACCGTGGGCATCGGCAGGCGCAGCCTCATCAAGCGCAGCCTCGGCTTCGGCGCCGGGGCACTCGGTCTGATGGCGATCATGCCGCTCGGTGGTCTCATCAAGAACCCGTGGAAGGGCGGTCCCGACGCCGCGCTGTGGACCACGGGCTGGACGCCGGCCAACAACGAGACGATTTACCTCCGTCGCTCGACGGGCCGCTCGCACGACGTCGAGCTGATCCGCTCCGAAGACCTCGCCGCGGGCGGGATCGAGACGGTCTTCCCGTTCCGCGAGTCCGAACGTGGCGACGAAGAAGCACTGAGCGCAGCACTGCGTCGTTCGGACAACCCCGTGATGCTCATCCGGCTTCGGCCGGAGGACGCCGCCAAGGTGGTCAAGCGTTCGGGCCAGGAGGATTTCAACTACGGCGCGTATTACGCCTACTCCAAGATCTGCACCCACGCGGGCTGCCCGGCGTCGCTGTATGAGACCCAGAGCAACCGGCTGCTGTGCCCGTGCCACCAGTCGCAGTTCGACATGTTGACCTACGCCAAGCCGATCTTCGGTCCTGCCGCTCGTGCGCTGCCCCAGCTTCCCATCACGGTCGACGAACGGGGATACCTCATCGCCAAGGGCAACTTCATCGAGTCGGTCGGACCCGCCTTCTGGGAGCGCAAGTCATGACCGCAACCACCACCGCCCCCAAGAGCAAGGGCGAGCAGATCGGCGAGTCCGCCGCGACGTGGGCTGACGACCGTTATCACCTGGCCGGCGGCATGCGTCGCCAGATCAACAAGGTCTTCCCCACCCACTGGTCGTTCCTGCTCGGCGAGATGGCGCTGTACAGCTTCATCATTCTGATCGTCTCAGGTGTGTACCTGACCCTGTTCTTCGACCCCTCAATGGCCGAGACCACTTACAACGGGGTGTTCCAGAACCTGCGTGGCGTGGAAATGTCCCGGGCATACGAGTCGACGCTGAACATCTCCTTCGAGGTTCGAGGCGGTCTGTTCGTCCGCCAGATCCACCACTGGGCGGCCCTGCTCTTCCTCGCCGCAATGATCACTCACCTGGCGCGGGTGTTCTTCACCGGCGCCTTTCGCAAGCCCCGCGAGGTCAACTGGGTACTGGGCGCGCTGCTACTGATCCTCGGTATCGTGGAAGGATTTGCGGGCTACTCCCTGCCCGACGACCTGCTCTCCGGTACCGGCCTGCGTATCGCCTCGGCCATCATGTTGTCCGTCCCGGTGGTCGGTACCTGGGTGCATTGGCTGGTGTTCGGCGGTGAGTTCCCCGGTGACCTGATCATTGGTCGCTTCTACATCGCGCACGTGCTACTCATCCCCGGCATCCTGCTCGCGCTCATCGCCGCGCACCTGGCGCTGGTGTGGTACCAGAAGCACACGCAGTTCCCGGGTGCCGGTCGCACCGAGCAGAATGTCGTCGGGATCCGGATCATGCCGTTGTTCGCACTAAAGGGCGGCGGGTTCTTCGCCGTCACCTTCGGGGTGATCGCGCTGCCCAGCGGACTGTTCCAGATCAACCCGATCTGGAATCTTGGGCCGTATGACCCCTCGCAGGTCTCTGCCGGTTCCCAGCCGGACTGGTACATGGGCTTCCTCGATGGCGCCACCCGCCTCTGGCCCGCCTGGGAGTTCTACATCGGCAGCCACACCATTCCCGGCGTCTTCGTACCCGCAGCGTTGGGGGGCGGCATCATCTTCACCGCCCTCATCATGTACCCGTTCATCGAACGCAAGCTGATCAAGGACGACGCCCCCCACAACTTGCTGCAGCGGCCGCGCGACGCCCCGGTGCGTACCTCGATAGGCGCCATGGCCATCGCCTTCTACGTGGTGCTGACAATATCTGGTGGTAATGACATCATCGCGTTCCACTTCGACATCTCCTTGAACGCGATGACCTGGATCGGCCGAATCACCATTCTGGTGCTGCCGCCGATCGTGTACTGGCTCACCTACCGCTTCTGCATCGGTTTGCAGCGCTCCGACCGGGAGGTGCTCGAGCATGGGGTGGAAACCGGCATGATCAAGCGGCTTCCGCATGGCGAGTTCATCGAGATGCACCAGCCGCTGGGCGGGCTTGACGAACACGGGCACGCGTTGCCACTGGAGTACCAGGGCACCGCAGTACCTAAGAAGATGAACAAGCTCGGCTCAGCGGGTAAGGCCGGCCGCGGTGGGTGGTTCCGGCCCGACACCGCGGAGGAGACAGCAGCACTGGACGAGGCCGACCACGAGTCGCATCGGGAGCAGCTGCGTGCCTTGGCCGGTAAGCCCGACGCGGGGACTCCGAGCGACCGGCGAGACTGACCCACGCCACCGGCACATGCGGCCCGACAACCTCCTCTGGTTGTCGGGCCGCCCTGCGGTTGGAGACCCTTCCCTACATTAACCAGACGAGCGGCATTCGTGGCCCGGACCCCGCGAGGCAAGCCTTCGGTGGCCCCAGGGCCAACCCCCGTCCCACCACAATGGGGCCCGGTCGTATCGACACACAGATCCGGCAGGGCTTGTGGTGTCAGGTCGCACCAATACTCCCGGATCACCATGCGCCGCCGGTGTGGGGCCGTCCCCGATGCTCGAAACCGGCCAAATGGGGCTGGCTTTACGACCTGCCACCCGCCCCAAGCGCGACCCGGCGCCTAGAGGTCAGTGACTTTCTGGGCCCACGTGGTACTCGAAGACCAGACCGGCAGCCAGGGCCACAATCACGACACCGGCGACGACGACCATCCAGACGTGGAAGAAGGCCAGAGCGATCGCCGCCAGGCCGGCACCCGCGGCGAGGGCGATCGGCCAGTAGCTGCCCGGGCTGAAGAATCCCAGGTCGCCGGCGCCGTCACTGACCTCGGCGTCGCCGTAGTCCTCCGGGCGCAGCGACAGCCGCCGGGCAACGAAGCGGAAGTAGGTGCCGACGATCAGCGCGAGGCCACCACTGAGCGCCAGGGCAGTGGTACCGACCGGTTCATGGGAGAAGATGCCGTAGATCACGGCGACGACGAGAAAGAACACGGTGAGCAACTCGAAGATACGCGCTTCGATCCGCATGGTCAGGCCACGTCCTTCTGGTCAGTTGCCGCCGGCGACGGTCGCTTGCCGCGAGTCGCGCTTGGTGTTGAACGGGATGGTCGACGTGGACACAGGGCTGCACAGCTCACCACAGCTCGGGTTGGTCTTGCCCAGTTCACTCAGCGCGTCCGCCGTCGAGTAGGGCGCACCACTCGCCGGGTTCACCTTCTGACGCAGCGCGGTATATGACTGATAGAGCGCCGGGCTCACCGCGCGGATCTCAAAATTCATCGCCGAGTGGTAGGTGCCGCACATCTCCGCGCACCGTCCGACGAAGGCGCCGGAGCGATCGATGCTCGAGATCTGGAACACCTTTTGGGTGTCGTTCTTGTCCGGGTAGGGGAACACGTCCCGCTTGAACAGGAACTCCGGCACCCAGAAGCTATGGATGACGTCCTTCGACGAGAGGCTGAACTGCACGCGCTTGCCGGTAGGCAGCACCAGCACAGGCACCTCGGTGCTGGAACCGATCGTCGAGACCGGCTGACCAGTGGGCGCCTTCACATCGGGGTATTGGAACTCCCAGTTCCACTGGAACGCCGTGACATCCACCTTGACGTCCGGATTTGCCTTGATCTCGGTCACCTTGTTCTGGGTGATGACGGTGAAGTAGAACAGGACCGCGATAGCAATGAACGGGACGACGGTGTAGATCACCTCGAGCGGCAGGTTGTACTGCGTCTGGCGGGGAAACTCCGCCGAGCCTGCCTTCTTGCGGTGGAAGGTGACGGTCCAGAACATCAGCCCCCACACCCCGAGCCCGACCGCCAGTGCCGCGACGACCGACCAGGTCCAGAGCTGCCGCATGCTCTCCGCCTGCGGGGTGATCCCCTGCGGCCAACCGAATCGCAGCACTTCCTCGGAGGAGCAGCCGGACACGAGCACCGTGGTCAACGCGAGCAGCGCCGCGAGACCAGCTCGTCGGGTGGTCCGACGCCGGCTGGTGCGGCCCCGGGTGATCCCACTCTGCGTGATCCCGCTTTGCGCCACGTTCACGCCCTCCTCGTCACTGCCTCGACAGATCTGCCCAGGTGCGCTGAAGAGTATCGCAGCACCGCACCGTGGCGCGCCGTGGGTTGCGGTGCTCGCCTGCCGTGTCCGCGCGCCGTTGCTTGCCGGTGTTGTCCGGGCCACGCGGCATACTGGGTACGTCGCAGATCGCGCGAGCGATCCCCCGCCGGACTTGATTGAGGTGCTCCCCCAGCGTGTGCGGACTGCTAGGACTTCTCACTGCCGCGGCGGATGCCGCCGACCATGTGGACGCCGTCGAGGCGGCGATGCACTGCCAGCGCCACCGGGGCCCGGACGAGCTGGGTAGTTGGCACGACGATGATCTGGCGCTGGGCTTCAACCGGCTCTCCATCATCGACATCGAGCACTCGCACCAGCCGCTGCGGTGGGGTCCGACCGGGCAGCCCAACCGTTACGCCATCACGTTCAACGGCGAGATCTACAACTACCTGGAGTTGCGCGCGGAGCTCGGACGTGAGCACGGCGTGGTGTTCAGCACCCAGGGCGACACCGAGGTGATCATTGCCGCCTTCCATTGCTGGGGCGCGGCCGCGGTGCGCAGGCTTCGTGGCATGTTCGCCTTCGGCATCTGGGACACCCAGACCAAGGAACTGTTCCTCGCGCGAGATCCCTTCGGCATCAAGCCCTTGTTCCTGGCGACGTCGGCCGTGGGCACCGCGTTCAGCACGGAGAAGAAGAGCCTGCTGGAGCTGGCGCCGTCGTTGCATCTGGGTACCGAGCTGGACGCCCGTGCCTTGCAGCACTATCTGGTGTTGCAGTACGTCCCCGAGCCGGAGACCCTGCACGCGACGATCACACGTCTGGAGTCGGGTTGCTCCGCGGTGGTGCGTCCCGGCAAGGCACCAGTGATCAGCCGGTACTTCCATGCGCAGTTCACGGTGCAGCCGTTCACCGAGGCGAGTGCCCAGAGCCGCTACGACGAGATCTCCGATGTCGTGGCGGACTCGGTGGCCAAGCACATGCGGGCCGACGTCACGGTGGGGGCGTTCCTGTCCGGCGGCATCGACTCCACCGCCATCGCGGCGCTGGCCAAGCGGCACAATCCTGACCTGATCACCTTCACCACCGGCTTCGAGCGCGAGGGCTACTCCGAGGTCGACGTCGCGGCCGAGTCCGCAGCAGCCATCGGGGTGCGCCACGTCGTCCGGACGGTGGGTCCCGAGGAGTTCGCGGCCGCGCTACCGGAGATCGTCTGGTACCTCGACGACCCGGTGGCCGACCCCGCGCTGGTGCCGCTGTGGTTCGTGGCCAAAGAGGCTCGCAAACACGTCAAGGTCGTACTGTCCGGCGAGGGCGCCGACGAGCTGTTCGGTGGCTACACCATTTACCGCGAACCCCTGTCCCTCAAACCGTTCGAGCGGATACCCCTCGGCATGCGGCGGGGCCTGGGGCAGCTGTCCAAGCGCATCCCGGACGGCCGTCGGGGCAAGGACCTGCTGCGTCGCGGTGCACTGACGTTGGAAGAGCGCTACTACGGCAACGCGCGCAACTTCCGCGACGACGAGCTGCAGACCGTACTGCGCGAGCACCACCCCGAGTGGGGCCACACCGACGTGACCGCACCGATCTACGCCCGCACGGCCGGCTGGGACCCGGTGAGCCGAATGCAGTACCTGGACATGTTCACCTGGTTGCGCGGCGACATCCTGGTCAAGGCGGACAAGGTGACCATGGCCAACTCGCTGGAACTGCGGGTGCCGTTTCTGGACAACGAGGTGTTCCGGGTCGCCTCGAAGCTGCCCTACGAGCAGAAGGTGTCCCCCAACACCACCAAGTACGCGCTGCGCCGGGCGCTGCGCGACATCGTCCCCGCCCATGTCTTGGAGCGGCGCAAGCTGGGCTTCCCGGTACCACTGAAGCACTGGCTGCGCGGCAGCGAGTTGAACGCCTGGGCGCGCGACATCATCACCGCCTCGCAAACCGATCACCTGCTCGACAAGGCGGCGGCGCTGCGGATGCTCGACGAGCACAAGGCGGGCGTCACCGACCACAGCCGCCGGATCTGGACCATCCTGGTGTTCATGCTCTGGCACGGGATCTTCGTCGAGCAGCGCATCAACCCGAAGATCTCCGAGGAGCACTACCCGGTGTTGATCTAGGCCGCCAGGCTGCCGGCCTTCCCCAGAACCCCGTTGAGGTGTGTACTGGCGAGCGGGCGGACCAGAGGTGGGTGCCAATGCCGGCGTGGCGCTTCCGTGACTTCCACGATGACGACCTGGACCAGGCGGTCCAAATTTGGGATCAGAGCCGGGCACCGGAGTACGCCGAACCGGTGTTCTCCGTTGCGGAAGTGATGGCGGCGGCCCGGGCGGGACAGCCCGCGGTGGTAGCCGCGGTCGGTGACGAGTTGGTCGGTATGGCGGTGGCCCAGACGCAGGGCGACCGCGCCTGGGTGCTGCTGGTGGCTCTGGGTTCTCGGTGGCGCGGCCGCGGAATCGGCAGCGCGTTGCTCGCGAACCTGGAGCGGCGGTTGCGGTCGGCGGGGATTCGCCGGATCTGCGCGGCGCTACCCGAAGGGGCTACCGGTTCGGCGGCGTTCGAGAACTCCGGCTACACCCGTCGTGACGGGTTGGTCTATTACGAGTTGCTCGACTCCCTGGGGCCGGACCAAACGAGCCGGCTCGCCGAGCTCGGTGGCCGATTGCTGTCCGGCGGCCTCTGGGAGGCCATGGCGGGCATGGAACGCGAGAAGCAAGCCATCGAACGCCGGATCGTGCTGCCGTTGGCACACCCTGAGGTAGCCGGGAGGTACGGGGTCCAGCCGCCCAAAGCGGTGATTCTCTTCGGGCCGCCTGGCACCGGCAAGACCACCTTCGCCAAGGCCGTCGCCTCTCGGTTGGCGTGGCCGTTCGTGGAGCTGTTCCCGTCCCGTCTGGCCGCCGCCGCGACCGGCGGCCTGGCTGCCTCCCTGCGAGAGGTCTTCGCCGAGCTGGCCGGCCTCGACGAGGTGGTGTTGTTCATCGACGAGGTCGAGGAGATCGCCGGGGCGCGCACCGGATCGGCGACCAGCACAGCGCACGGGGTGACCAACGAGTTGCTCAAGCTGATCCCGTCCTTCCGTGAGGAAGACCGCCGGCTGCTGGTGTGTGCGACCAACTCCGTGCGATCGTTGGACTCAGCCTTCCTGCGCCCCGGACGTTTCGACTACGTCATACCGATCGGGCCACCGGATGCACCGGCGCGACGGGTCATTTGGGAGCGTTACCTCGGAGCCGCCGGCAGCGAGGTCGACGCGGATCGGCTCGTGCGATCGAGCGAGTTGTTCACCCCAGCCGATATCGAGTTCGCCGCCCGCAAAGGCGCTCAAGCCGCATTCGAACGTGAGGTTCTCCATCACCAGGGGAGGCCGGCGGGCACCGAGGACTACCTTGCGGCCATCGCCGACACCCGACCCACCCTGACTCGCGACATCTTGGCCGAGTTCCAGCAGGACAACGAGCACCACACGCGGCTTTGACCATGGGGGTGGCGCCGTTCGAGGGCGGGCAGCTACCGCACGCCGGCCCTGCGGTCAGCCCGGTAGCAGCGTGGCCAGCTCGTCGGCGGCAGCGTCGCCGTAGGCGTCCCGAAGGCGGTGTAGTGCGCTCTCGCGGTCTAACGTCCACTCTTGCGTACCAGTCGTTTCCAGCACCAGCACGGCGACGAACGAGCCCAGCTGGGCGGCACGCTCGAGGCTGAAGCCGCCGCTCAGCGCGGTGAGGAAGCCCCCCCGGAAGGCGTCGCCGACCCCGGTCGGGTCGGTCTTGGCGACCTCGGGCACCACCGGAACGTGCAGCGCGGTGCCGTCGGCACCCACGATCTCCACGCCCTTGTGGCCGAGCGTGGTGACCCGCAAGCCGACCTGGGCCAGCACCTCTGCCTCGGACAGGCCGGTCTTGCGCAGTAGCAGGTCCCACTCGTAGTCGTTGGTGAACAGGTACTTCGCCCCGGCGATCAGCTTCGCTGTCTGTTCGCCGTCCAGTCGGGCCAGTTGCTGGGAGGGGTCGGCCGCAAAGGGGATTCCCAGCGCCCGGCAGCCCTCGCTGTGTCGCAGCATGGCGTCGGGGTCATCGGCGCCGATGAGTACCAGCTCCAACTCGCCGTGCTCGGCCACCAACGGCCCCAGTTCGATCTCCCGCGCTTCCGCCATCGCACCGGAGTAGAACGACGCGATCTGGGCCATGTCGACGTCGGTGGTGCAAACGAAGCGTGCCGTGTGGGCCGTCTCGGACACGTGCACCGCCGAGCAGTTCACCCCGTGCCGCTCCAGCCACGCGCGGTAATCCGCGAAATCGGCCCCGACGGCACCGACCAGCAGCGGCGAGCCACCGAGCACCCCCATGGCGAAGCAGATGTTCCCGGCCACGCCACCGCGACGGACTACCAAGTCGTCCACCAGGAAGCTCAGTGAGATCTGGTCCAGTCGATCAGCGACCAGCTGCTCGGAGAAGCGGCCGGGGAAGTGCATCAGATGATCGGTAGCGATGGAGCCGGCGACTGCAATCGTCACGGTGAGAAAGACCTTTCGATGAGTGGACGGCGAACCCGCCTACCGTACGGGGCGCTCAGCCCACTCCCGCACGAAGACCGCCATCCGGTACGGATGACGGTCTTCGGTCGGGTCGGTGACTACCTCAGTTAAACGAGTCCCCGCACGCGCAGGATCCGCCTGCGTTGGGGTTGTCGATGGTGAATCCCTGCTTTTCGATGGTGTCCACGAAGTCGATGGAGGCGCCCTCGACGTAGGGCGCGCTCATCCGATCCACCGCGAGGTTGATGCCGGCGAAGCTCTTGATGAGGTCACCGTCGAGGGAGCGGTCATCGAAGAACAACTGATAGCGCAGACCGGCGCAGCCACCGGGCTGCACGGCGATGCGTAGCGCGAGGTCGTCGCGACCTTCCTGCTCCAGCAGTGCTTTGGCCTTGGCCGCAGCAGCTTCGGTCATGATCACGCCATGGGTGGTCGCGGTCTCGTCCTGGACGGTCATGGGTCTCCCTCACCTTGTGCTGATGGCCTTGCCTCCCGTAACGGTACTCCGCCCGCCGACATTCCCGGACATAGCGACGGGTAACGCAGGCGCTTCTGCACTCCCCTACCCTGGAGGCGTGAAACTCCTTCGCCGCCGCACGTCCGAGACCGCTCCGAGCGCCGAGGAGTCGGCCCTGGTGAAGGCGACCGGTAAAGGCCGGCCGACACCCAAGCGTCGCGACGCCGAAGCCCGCCGCCGCGGCCCGGTAGCGCCGCCTCCCACCACCCAGCGCCAGGCCTACAAGCGCTCCAAGGCAACCCAGGCGCCGAAGATCGACCGACGCAAGTCCAACTCGGAGCGCCGCGAGCGCATGATGGCCGGCGACGACCGCTACGTGCTGCCGCGCGACAAGGGCCCGGCGCGCGCGCTGGCCCGAGACGTCGTCGACGGTCGGCGCAACATCACCGGACTGTTCATGCCGCTGGCGTTGATTGTCGTGCTGTCGTTCCTGGTGCCGGCCCTGCAGAGCACCGTGGCGTTGGCGATGTTTGCGATGATGTTGGTGATGGCCGTGGAGGGGATTTTCCTTGCCCGGCTGGTCAGCGGCCGGGTACACGAGCGCTTCCCGGACGATCCCTCCAGCACTCTCAAGCTGGGCTGGTACGCCTTCATCCGCGCCTCACAGATCCGCAAGCTGCGCGCGCCGCGACCGCGCGTGAAGCCCGGCGACCCGGTCTGAGCCTCAAGCTGGTCCCCGACTCAAGCCGATCCCCGACTCAAGCCGATCCAAGCCCCATCGGCCCGTAAACCACGTCCTCGCCATTGAGCAGCACGACTTGAGCGACACCTTCGGCGGCGAGTTCCTCCCAGTGGTCACCGAACCAGCCTTCGGCCTCGGCGGCATCGGCAAACACCGTGTCGGGACCCGGAAGCACGGTTCCGTCGAAATCCTCGTAACGCCAGTGGTGGGTCATGATGCTGCCTCTCTACTCGGGTCTCCTCTGCGAGCACGGTAGCGTCTGCCGCCGTGCGCACATTGGTGCTAGGCGGAGCCCGCTCGGGCAAATCAGCGCACGGCGAAGCACTGCTGGCCACTGGCCCGGTGCGGTACGTGGCCACCGCCACGCGCAATCCCACCGACGCCGACTGGACCGCTCGCATCGACGCCCACCGTGCCCGTCGCCCTCGGGACTGGCAGACCTTGGAGAGCCCGGACCTCGTAGGCCTGCTCGGTGCCCCGTCCGACGGTGTTCCGCTGCTGGTCGACGATCTCGGCACCTGGCTCACCGCTGAGCTCGACGCCGCCCAGGCTTGGGAGCAACCCAGGGGGTCCATTGCTCCACGCTGCTCCGCGCTGGTGCGGGCTATCGCGGCGAGCACCGCCCGGCTGGTCCTGGTGTCGCCGGAAGTCGGCATGGGAATCGTTCCCGCCTCGCCGTCCGGACGATTGTTCCGCGACGAAATCGGCGCACTCAACGCCGCCATCGCCACCGAGTGCGACGAGGTGTACCTCGTCGTGGCCGGCATTCCCCTGATGCTGAAAGGCCCACAGTGAGTATCGAGTTCGACGCCGTCACCCAGCCGGACACCGAGGCGCACCGCGAGGCCGTGGCCCGCCACCTGCAGCTGACCAAACCGGCCGGGTCCCTGGGCCGCCTGGAGGAACTCGGCGTCTGGGTCGCAGCGTGTCAAGGCGTCTGCCCGCCCCGGCCCATCGTCAGGGCCCGCGTCGTGGTTTTCGCCGGCGACCATGGGGTGGCCGCCCAAGGCGTTTCGGCGTACCCCAGCGAGGTCACCCGCCAGATGGTGGACAACATCCTCGCCGGCGGTGCCGCGGTCAACGTGCTCGCCGGAGTCGCTGGCGCCACGGTCCGCGTCGTGGACGTGTCCGTGGATGGAGACACCCCCGACCTGGTTTCCGCCCATAAGATCCGGCGTAGCTCCGGACGCATCGATGTCGAGGACGCGATGACCGAGCAGGAGTGTCTCGACGCGATCGCCGCAGGTCGCGCCATCGCCGACGAGGAGGTGGACGCCGGGGCCGACCTGCTCATCGCCGGAGACATGGGCATCGGCAACACCACCCCGTCCGCAGTCGTCATCTCCGCGATCACCGGGGTCGAGCCCATCGCCGTGATCGGCCGGGGCACCGGCATCGACGACGACGGCTGGATGTGCAAGGCGGCGGTGGTCCGCGACGCCCGGCGGCGGGCGATGGCGGTGCTCAGCCAGCCGGGTGCCCTGCTGTGGACCGTCGGTGGCGCCGACCTGGCCGCGATGGTCGGCTTCCTCGCGCAGGCGGCATTGCGTCGCACGCCGGTGATCCTGGACGGTGTGGTCATCTCCGCCGCCGCCCTCATTGCCGACGACCTGGCGCCTGGCGCGCGGCAGTGGTGGGTAGCGGGGCATCGCTCGGTGGAGCCCGCCCACGACCTTGCGCTGACGCGGCTGGGACTCGCGCCGCTGATCGACCTGCAGATGCGGTTGGGTGAGGGCTCTGGCGCGGTGATGGCCCTGCCGCTGGTGCACGCCGCGGTGCGGATCCTCGCCGAGATGGCGACGTTCGAGGGCGCCGGGGTGACCGGAGCGGAGTGAACGCGCTGCGCCTCGCCATCTCCTGGCTGACCATCGCTCCCGTGCCCGGCCCAGCTGTGGTCGACCGCCCGGTGGCGGGCCGCGCCATCGCGCTGGCCCCCATCGTCGGCGCCGGGTTGGGTGCGCTTGCTGCGGGCGCGCTGTGGGCGCTCCTGCAGCTGCAGGCACCACCGCTGCTCGCTGGGATACTGGTGGTCGCTTTACTCGCGCTGGCCACCCGGGGTATGCACCTGGACGGCCTCGCCGACACGGTGGACGGGCTTGGTTGCTACGGCGGCCCGACGAGGGCGCTGGCGGTGATGCGTGATGGCGGTACTGGACCGTTCGCGGTGGTTGCGCTGGTGCTGGTGGTCGGACTGCAAGCTGTCGGACTGGCTCAGCTCGGGGCTAGCGGCCGGTGGTTGGCGGTGGTCCTGGCGGTGACCGCGGGACGCGTGGCGGTGGGTTGGGCATGTCGACGAGGGATTGGCGCAGCGCGTCCGGAAGGGCTTGGTGCGCTGGTGGCAGGCTCTCAGCCGGCGCTGCTACCCGCGGTCTGGGGTCTGGTGCTGCTCGCTGGCGCGGCAGTGGCGGTGGACGGACGCTGGTGGCAGGGGCCGGTGGCCGTGCTGGTTGCGGCGGCGGTCACCGCGGCCTTGTCTTGGCACACGGCGCGCCGCTTCGGGGGGGTCACCGGCGATGTGCTCGGTGCGTGCTCCGAGCTCGCCGTGACCGGGGCCGTGGTGGTCCTCGCACTCGGCTGAGGCGCTACTGGTGAGCACTCAGCCGTGCAGGGTCTGCATCCACCCGTGGGTGTCCGCGACGTCGCCGCGCTGAATACCGGTCAGGGTGGCGCGCAGCTGCATGGTTACCGGTCCGGGCTCACCACCGGCGATGAGGAAGTCGCCATCGGCGTGTTTCACCTTGCCCACCGGAGTGATCACCGCGGCGGTGCCGCAGGCGAACACCTCAGCGATCTCCCCCGAGCCGGCCTTCTTCTCCCACTCGTCGGTAGAGATCCGCCGCTCAGTCACCTCTAGTCCTCGCTCGCGCGCCAGCTGCAGCAACGAGTCCCTGGTGATGCCCGGCAGCAGCGAGCCGGACAGCTCGGGCGTCACCACCTGGGCGTTGTCCCCCGAGCCGAAGACGAAGAACAGGTTCATCCCGCCCATCTCCTCGACCCAGCGACGCTCCACGGCGTCCAACCACACCACCTGGTCGCAGCCTTGCTCGGCGGCCTGGGCCTGGGCAACCAGGGAGGCGGCATAATTACCCGCGAACTTCGCCGCTCCCGTACCCCCGGGCGCCGCCCGCACATACTCCGTGGACAGCCACACACTCACCGGCTGCACTCCACCGGTGAAGTAGGCCCCGGCCGGCGAAGCAATCAGCAGGTAGCGGTACTCCTTAGCCGGCCTTACTCCGAGGCCGTCTTCGGTGGCGAACAGAAACGGTCGCAAGTACAGCGAGTCCTCACCGCCCGCCGCAGGCACCCACGCTTCATCGACGTCGAGCAGCGCACGGATCGAGCCGAGGAACAGCTCCTCGGGCAGTTCCGGCATCGCCAGGCGGCGGGCCGAGGTCCGGAAGCGTTCGGCGTTGGCAGTGGCGCGGAAGGAGTTGATCGAGCCATCCGCGTGCCGGTATGCCTTGAGTCCTTCGAAGATCGCCTGGCCGTAGTGCAGCACCATGGCCGAGGGGTCGAGCTGGATCGGCGAGTACGGCAGCACCTGCGCGTCGTGCCACCCGCTGTCCACTGTGTAGCTGATGCTCACCATGTGGTCGGTGAAGTACTTGCCGAACCCAGGGTTGGCCAGCACCTGCTCGCGTGCCCTGTCTGGCGCGGGTGCCGGGTGCGGAACGCGGGCGAAGACGACCTGCTCACTCATACCTGCACGGTAGTACGCGCACGCTCAGCGCGTGTGGGCCGGCACGAACGGAGGCGCCACCACCACACAGCGCAGGCCGCGCCCACGGACGTCGACCGAGAGTTCCGCACCAGCAACCACCTCGACCGAAGTGTCCAGCATGGCCAACGCAATCCCGGTCTTCAGCGTCGGCGAGAAGGTGCCCGACGTCGTCATTCCGATCACCGCACCGTCGCGCACCACCGGCATGCCCGCCCTCGGCACCCCACGATCGAGTGCGCGCAGGCCCCAGAGCCGCCGCTCCGATCCGGCGGCCTTCTCGGCGGCCAACGGATCCTTGCCCCAGAACTCGGGTTTGCGCCAGCCCACCGCCCAGCCGGCGCGGGCCTGCACCGGGGTGATCTCGGCCGACAGCTCATGGCCATGCAGCGGGTAACCCATCTCGGTACGCAGCGTGTCCCGCGCCCCCAGTCCGCACGCCTGCCCCCCCAAGGTCTCCGCCGCCGCGAGTAGCGCACCGAACAACGCGTCGGCGTCGTCCCAATGCGGCAACAACTCGTAACCGTGCTCGCCGGTGTAGCCGGTGCGGCACACCCGGACCCATCGACCCTGCCAGGTGGCGTCGGCAAACGCCATGTAGTCCATCTCATGCGGCAGACCCAGGTCGGCCATCAGCTCGGCCGAGCGCGGGCCCTGCACCGCGAGCACCCCGAAGTCGGTGTGGCGCTCGTGCACGTGCACCCCGGTCGGCGCGGCTGCCGCCAGCGCGGCGCACACCGCAGCGGTGTTGGCCGCGTTGGGCACCAGGAACACCTCACCCGGGGACACCAGGTAGGCGATCAGGTCGTCGATCACGCCCCCGTCGGGAGCACAGCACAGGGTGTACTGGGCCTGGCCGGGGGCGATGCGCTCGAGGTCGTTGCTCAGACACCGATTGACGAACTCCGCGGCGCCGGGCCCGGTCACGGTGGCCTTGCCCAGGTGGCTGACGTCGAAGATCCCGACGCTCTCGCGGACGCTGGTGTGCTCGGCGATGACCCCGGTGTAGGACACCGGCATCTCCCAGCCGCCGAAAGAGGCAAAGGTGGCACCGAGGGCGTCATGTCGGTTGCGCATTGGACTTTGACGTAACTCGTTCGACGGTGCGGTCACCTCCCGACGGTATCGCGGAAGTCCCTGCCACCGAGCCGATAGCATCGAGAACCAGATCGAGCCGACAACCGTGGGAGTCAACGTCGTGAGTGCGCAGCCAGCCAGGATCACCCCCGACCACCCCGAGCTGAGCCTCGCCGACGCGGTATCCGGTGCCGTCGAGGCACTCGTCGTTGGCGTCGTGAAGGGACCCGATGGGCCGGTACTGATCGGTGACGACGTCCTTGCCGGCACGGACCTGTTTGCCGGGCTGAGCTCCCTCGGGGCGACCGGGGCGGCGGGCGAGGTGACCAAGGTGCTCACCCATGGTGCGCTGGGTGCAGGCACGGTGCTGGGCGTCGGGGTCGGCGCTACGGAAGGTAGTGCTCCCACCGGCGAGCAGGTACGACGGGCCGCAGGCACGGCCGCCCGCGCGCTGGCCGGAACCGGGCACGCCGCCACCACCCTGTCCACTGTGGACCTGGCGGCCACCGTGGAGGGCACCATGCTCGGCAGCTACGCCTTCACCACCTACAAGTCGTCAGCAGGTAAGGCGCCGCTTACCCGGATGGACCTGCTCGTACCCGATGCCAGGTCCTCCGCTGCCCGAGGCGCGTTGAACCGATCAGTCGCCATCGGCACGGCGGTGGCTACGGCGCGGGACCTGGTGAATACGCCGCCCAACGACCTGTTCCCTGCCTCCTTCGCCGAGCGGGCCACCGCGCTGGGCAAAGCGGCAGGCGTCAAAGTCGAGGTGTTGGACGAGAAGGCGCTGGCCAAGGGCGGTTACGGCGGCATACTCGGCGTTGGCCTGGGGTCCACGCGCCCGCCACGGCTGGTCCGGATGTCCTATGTCGCCGATGGAGCGAAGAACTCGGTGGCGCTGGTCGGGAAAGGCGTCACCTTCGACACCGGCGGCATCTCGATCAAGCCAGCGGCGGGCATGGAGGCGATGACCTCCGACATGGCCGGCGCCGCCGCCGTGGTGGCGACTGTGGTGCTCGCGGCCACGCTGAAGCTGCCGGTCAGCGTCACCGCAACCGTCCCGATGGCGGAGAACATGCCGTCGGGAACTGCCCAGCGCCCCGGCGACGTGCTCACTCAGTACGGCGGCACCACCGTCGAGGTGCTGAACACCGACGCCGAGGGCCGGCTGATTCTGGCCGACGCCATCGTGCGCGCGTGCGAGGACGCACCGGACTACCTGATCGACACAGCCACCCTCACCGGCGCGCAAATTGTGGCGCTGGGCAACCGCACGCCAGGGGTGATGGGTACGGACGCCTTCCGCGACCGAGTGGCCGCCCTGTCCCAGTCCGTCGGCGAGGGCGGCTGGCCCATGCCGCTGCCGGAGGAGCTCCGGGCCGATCTCGACTCCCCCATCGCGGACCTGGCGAACATCACCGGCAACCGGTGGGCGGGGATGCTCGCGGCCGCGGTGTTCCTGCAGGAGTTCGTCGCCGAGGGCGTGCAGTGGGCGCACATCGACGTGGCTGGGCCCGCGTACAACACCGGCTCGCCGCAGGGCTATACCGGCAAAGGCGGGACCGGGGTACCCGTGCGCACGATGCTCGCCGCGCTCGAGGACATCGCCGCCCACGGCTGAGTCCGTTCGGCCCACGGGCGTTGGGGTCACCAAGCGCCCTTTTTCACGCCCGCCGACGGCGTTTAGATCACCAAACGCCCTGGCTGGGTTACAAACCCGAGCGACGCTCCCGATCGCGCAGTATCCGGGCACGAGCGTCGTGGTCGCGCATCCGCTGCGGATAGCCCACCCGGTGCACGTCGTACACCGGGATCTCCAAGTCCTTGCCCAGCCGACGGGCGCCACGCTCGCCGTCGATCCGGCGCCGGGTCCACTCCCCGTCGTGCGCGACCAGCACCACCGTCAGCCCGGTGACCGCGGTCGGCGGCTCCACGTAGGCCTCTACGCCGCGACGCGCCGACGTCCATTCCCGGAGGTGGCGCGCATCGTCGGAGCTCGCAATGCGTACGGTGCCCGCCTTAGGACGTCGCGTGAACCGGTTGACAAGCCCCACGGTGGTCGCTCCCTGCACGTCGTGACATGACGCCGTCGATGGTGCCACTGCGTCGGAGTGGCTCGCGTCGCTACCGACTCGGGTGACCCTCAGCACCCGATAGTCACCGAGAAGTGGAAGGATGACCAAAGACCTGCTGAGTGACACGTCTCGTCGGCGGCAAGCCGCACCCATCCAGTGCGCGAGCAGCCCGATCGACAGCGACGATGAAGAGGAGATGACGTTGAGCGAAACCACCGACCTGGTGATCCTCGGCGGCGGTTCCGGCGGATATGCGTGCGCACTGCGTGCCGCGCAGCTGGGCCTGACCGTCACGATGATCGAGAACGACAAGGTGGGCGGTACCTGCCTGCACTATGGCTGCATTCCCACCAAGGCACTGCTGCATGCCGCTGAGGTGGCCGACTCCGCGCGCGACGGCGAGAGCATCGGCGTCAACAGCACGCTGGCAGGCATCGACATGAACGGCGTCAACAAGTACAAGGACGGCGTCGTCGCCAAGCTCTATAAGGGACTGCAGGGTCTAGTCAAGTCCCGCAAGATCACCGTTGTCGAGGGCACCGGCCGTCTTGTCGGCGACAAGACGGTGGAGGTCGACGGCGAGCGCTACACGGCGAGCAAAGCGGTCGTGCTGGCCACCGGCTCCTACGCCCGCTCGCTGCCGGACCTGAAGATCGGCGGCCGGGTCATCACCAGCGACCAAGCGCTGACCTTGGATTATGTCCCCGAGCGGGTCGTCGTCCTCGGCGGCGGGGTGATCGGCGTCGAGTTCGCCAGCGTATGGCGCTCCTTCGGGGCCGAAGTCACCATTGTGGAGGCACTACCTCGGTTGGCCCCGCTGGAAGACGAGTGGTCTTCCAAGCAGCTCGAACGGGCCTTCCGCAAGCGCGGCATCACCTTCAAGACCGGGGTGAAGTTCTCCGGGGTCGAGCAGACCGACTCGGGGGTGAAGGTCATCCTGGAGCAGGGTGACCCGATCGAGGCGGATCTGCTGCTCGTCGCGGTCGGCCGCGGCCCGCGCACCACCGACGTCGGCTTCGAGGAAGCCGGTATCGAGATGGACCGCGGGTTCGTGCTCACCGACGAGCAGCTGCAGACCAATGTGGACGGTGTCTACGCCGTCGGTGACATTGTTCCCGGGCTGCAGCTCGCGCATCGCGGGTTCGGCCAGGGCATCTTCCTGGCCGAGCAGCTGGCCGGCTTAAACCCACCGCCGATCGACGAAACGGGCATCCCGAAGGTCACCTACTGCAACCCCGAGATCGCTTCGGTCGGGCTCACCGAGGCACAGGCAAAGGAAAAGCACGGCGAGGTCAGCACCGTGGTCTACGACCTCGCGGGAAACGGCAAGAGCCAGATCCTCAAGACCGCCGGTGGCATCAAGTTGGTGCGGGTCGGCGGCAAGGACGAACAAGGTCCGGTCGTCGGAATCCACATGGTCGGTGAGCGCGTCGGCGAGCTGGTCGGGGAGGCGCAGCTGGTCTACAACTGGGAGGCCTACGCCGACGACGTCGCCCAGCTGATCCATGCCCACCCCACGCAGACGGAGGCTTTCGGCGAGGCCACCCTGGCCCTGGCCGGCAAACCTCTGCACGCGCACGGCTAGACCTTCCGCTCCGATCCGCTACGACTGACGAGGAGTCAGACGACATGGCCTTCTCCGTCCAGATGCCCGAACTCGGTGAGAGCGTCACCGAGGGCACCGTCACCCGATGGCTCAAGCAGGAGGGTGACACCGTCGCCGTCGACGAGCCCTTGCTGGAGGTGTCCACCGACAAGGTGGACACCGAGATCCCCTCCCCGGCCGCCGGTGTGCTGCAGAAGATTGTGGCGGCAGAGGACGAGACCGTCGAGATCGGCGCCGAGCTGGCCGTGATCGGAGACGAAGCGGACGGAGACGGCCGCGACAGCGAGTCCACCGCCGACGAGTCCGCCGACGCCGACGAGCACGCGGATGAGCCGGAGCCGGAACCCGAGGCCCCCGCAGAGGAGAAGGCGCCGAACGCTGACGCCAAGCCGAAGAAGAGCAGCGGCGGCACCGAGGTCACCATGCCCGAGCTCGGCGAGAGCGTCACCGAGGGCACCGTCACCCGCTGGCTCAAGCAGGTCGGCGACGAGGTCGAGGTGGACGAGCCCCTGCTGGAGGTCTCCACCGACAAGGTCGACACCGAGATCCCGTCCCCGGTTGCGGGCACGCTGCTCGAACAGTCGGCCGCCGAGGACGACACCGTCGAGGTCGGTGGAGTGCTGGCCAAGATCGGTGCGGCTGAGGATGCGTCCGACGACGAGCCATCCGGTTCAGACTCCGACGAGGGCGAGACCCCATTGGAGGAGGAAGCCGACAAGGACGAGCAGGCCCGTGAGCAAGCAGCGGAGAAGGAATCCACCGAGCCCGAGGCCGAGCCCGTGCAGGAGCCCGAGGCCAAGGAGAAGCCCGCACCGAAAGCGGCCTCGTCGTCCTCAAGCCCGGGCCAGCAGGGTAAGCACCGCAATCGTGAGGCTGAGTCTGCGGCGAGCGCCGCGCCCTACGTGACACCACTGGTGCGCAAGCTCGCCGGCCAAAAGGGCGTTGATCTGGACGCCATCACCGGTACCGGTGTCGGCGGACGCATCCGCAAGCAAGACGTGTTGGCCGCCGCCGAATCGCAGGCGACCGAGGCCAAGACCGCCGAAGCCGAGAACGTCGCACCGCCGTCGGCGCCCGGGACCGGCCCAGCGGCCGGCGTTCGCCCCGAGCTGGCGGCACTGCGTGGAACGACGCAGAAGGCCAGCAGGATCCGCCAGATCACGGCGACCAAGACGCGCGAGTCGCTGCAGAGTTCGGCGCAGCTCACGCAGACCTTCGAGGTCGACATGTCCCGCATCGCGGCGCTACGCACCCGGGCCAAGTCGTCCTTCGCCAGTCAAGAGGGTGTGAACCTGACCTTCTTGCCGTTCTTCGCCAAAGCTGTGGTCGAGGCGCTCAAAGCGCACCCCAACGTCAACGCCTCCTACAACGAGGAGTCCAAAGAGATCACTTACCACGGCGCCGCGCACCTAGCCATCGCCGTGGACACCCCGCAGGGGCTGCTCTCGCCGGTCATCCACAACGCCGGCGACCTGTCCTTGGCGGGCCTGGCCCGGGCGATCGCCGATCTCGCCGACCGCACCCGTAACAACAAGCTGAAGCCGGACGAGCTGTCCGGTGGCACGTTCACCCTGACCAACATCGGCAGCCAGGGCGCGTTGTTCGACACCCCGATCCTGGTGCCGCCCCAGGCTGCCATGTTGGGCACCGGGGCCATCGTCAAGCGACCCGTGGTGGTCACCGACGAGCTCGGTAACGACTCGCTGGCCATCCGCTCGATGTGCTACTTGCCGTTGACCTACGATCACCGGCTCATCGACGGTGCCGACGCCGGACGCTTCCTGACCACCGTGAAGCAGCGGCTGCAGGAGGCCGCCTTCGCTGCCGACCTCGGGTTGTAGCCCGCAGTGCGGATCGTCGTGGCCGGAGCCTCCGGCCTGATCGGAACGGCGCTGGTGTCGGTGCTGCGCGCGAAAGACCATGAGGTGCTGCGTCTGGTTCGGCGCCCACCTACGGCGCAGGACGAGCGCCAGTGGGACCCGGCGGCTGGGTCGCTCGACGACACCGTGCTGAGCGGGGCCGATGCCGTGGTGAATTTGGGCGGGGTGGGTATCGGCGACCACCGCTGGTCGGGGTCGTACAAGCAACAGGTGCGCGACTCTCGAATAGCCCCCACCGAGGTGCTGGCCGCCGCGGTGGCGCGCCGCGGCGTGCCCAGCCTCCTCAGCGCCAGCGCGGTTGGCTACTACGGCGACACCGGTGCGCGTGAAGTCACCGAAGCGTCGGGCCCGGGAACCGGGTTTCTTGCCGAGGTGTGCACCGACTGGGAGGCGGCGACGGGCGCCGCAACAGGTGCGCGGGTGGTGCTGCTGCGCACCGGGCTGGTGCTCTCGCCCACTGGTGGACTGCTGAGCAAGTTGAAGCCCCTATACCGCTTGGGGTTGGGCGGACGGCTGGGTGACGGGCAGCAGTACTACCCGTGGATCTCCCTCGAGGACGAGGTGGGCGCGATCATGTTTCTGCTGGAGCACCCCGAGGTCGCCGGACCGGTGAACCTCACCGGGCCCGTGCCGGTGACCAACGGTGAGTTCAATCGCGCTCTGGCTGCTGCGCTGCACCGACCGGCACCGTGGGTGGTGCCCGGCTTCGCGATCACGGCGCTGATCGGCGAGTTCGGGCAAGAGGGTGTCTTGGCGGGGCAGCGCGCCGTGCCTACCGTGCTGCAGGAGGCCGGCTTCACCTTCCGTCATTGCACTGTGGGCGACGCCGTGCGCGCGGCGGTCGCGTGACGACGCGGGCGTAGCGTGCAGAGCATGGATGGTTCAGCGCGTGCCAGTCGCGAGCCGGTACGCGTCGCCGAGCACGGTGTGCTCGACTATGCGCAGGCGTGGGCCATCCAACGGGGCCACGCTCACGCCAGGGCGGAGGGCACCGAGCCGGACACGCTGATGCTGCTGGAGCACCCGGCCGTCTACACCGCGGGCAGGCGCACCACTGATGCCGAGCGCCCCACCGACGGCACCCCGGTCATCGACGTCGACCGCGGCGGCAAGATCACCTGGCACGGGCCGGGTCAGCTCGTCGGCTACCCCATCGTCGGCCTTGCCCAACCCATGGACGTCGTGGACTACGTCCGTCGGCTGGAGCAGGCGCTCATCACGGTGTGCGACACCCTGGGGGTGGCCACGGGACGGGTCGACGGACGCTCCGGGGTGTGGTTGCCCGCCTCCGACGGTCACCCGGAGCGCAAGATCGCGGCGATCGGGGTCCGGGTGCAGCGCGGCGTGACGCTGCATGGTTTCGCGCTGAACTGCAACCCTGACCTCTCCGGCTTCGACAGCATCATTCCATGCGGAATCGCCGATGCCGGGGTCACGTCGCTCAGCGCCGAGCTTGCCCGTGACGTCGACGTCGACGAGGTGCGCGAGGTGGTCACGGTGTGCGTCCTCGATGCGCTGGACGGACGCCTACCGGTCACCGACCGCACGCTCGTCCGGGAGCCGGTATCGGTGCCCGGATTGCAGCTACATCTGGCGGTACCCAGCGCGAGGTAGCGCGAACCCCCGTCGGCGTAGGCCGGCCTGACCTCACGGGTGACGACAGCTGCTGCAGAAATGGCGGCACCTGGCCTACGCCGAACTACGCGATCCCGGTTCCTACTTCCGGTTACCGGCCAGGGCCGAGCAGATCTTGCGCGCGGGCGAAAACTCGACCGCCCGGTCATTCGATGTCACTCAAGCTCTCATTCGCCCAGGAAGGCCTAGTTGCGGTTCCGGAACTGGGTGTTGCACTGGTTAATGGCGGTCTGGTTGCCGTTCGCGTTGTTGACGCAGTTCACCAGGTCGCTACCGCCACTGCCGAAGAAAATGGCAGCGCCAGCCACGACCAGCACGATGGACAGCACCACGCCGACCGCACCGGTGATGATGCCCGCGAGGGCCACCCCACCGTTGGTGGCCTGACCCTTCTTGGCGCGTGAACGGCCGATGAAGCCGAGCACGATCGCGATGAGTCCCAGCACAACCCCGCCGACGACCGTGATCGATGCCACGATCGCGAGCACGCCAACCACGAGTGCGGCAATGCCGAGTCCGTTGCGTGGCGCACCCGCGGATTGCCCGGCGGCGGCGCTGCCATAACCGGAGGAAGGTTCGCTTGACGGGTTGGGAAGAGGCATCGGCCCCGATGAGGAAGTCATGATCGCTCCATAACGTAGCGGTTGCACGGCCGCGGTACGGCCTTGTTGGATCGGACATTACGGACCGCTGCCCATGCGCACAACGCACCACGCGGTAACCGCGTGTCGCACCGTCGGCTGATCCGGTGTGCCAACCTGTGGTGACCATGACAGGGGGTTCTCATGACTAACGGAGTAGATTACCCGGGCGGATTCGGCCCGACGCCGAGGCCGACGGCGGCGAACTGCACCGCGAAGCCTGCGCGTCCGCCCGAGGTGCGCAACGCCGTCGAGGTCTGGATTGCGAACATTGTGGTCAGGCTGGTGAGCTCGGCGCTGACCTACACACTGACCGATCCGTACGCGACGATGCAGCGGCAGATCCAGCGAAGCAGCCGCCCCGGCTACACCCCCTTCCAAACGCACACATTCCTCACTGCGCTGGTGGTCATGACCGCAGTGTTCACGGTCGTCGGCATCGTGCTGCAGGTGTTTTTCGTCATGAAGATGCAGGCTGGCCGTAACTGGGCGCGCATCGTGCTGACCGTTTGGGCCGGCATCGGAATCGCCGGATTCCTGTTCGGCTTACTTTTCCAGCGGACGGTGATCAGCGTGGTGAAGGGCGCCATCTCCGTATTGCTGCTCGGGGCAGCGCTCGTACTCATGTACCGCCCTGCCGCGAGCGCATACTTCCGTTGGGCGCCGGTGTACGTCGGTTCGCCGACCCCGTGGCCGCCACCACCTCTCATGCCGCCGCCCTACCGTCCGCGGGTCGCCGAGCTGACGTCGAACCACTATGTGTCGTGGTGGACTCGCGTGGTGGGCGGATTGATCGACTACGGCCTACCGACCGTCATCTTCTTCGTCTTCTACGTTCCGTTCGGCAACGGCGCCTTTGGTATGGGCGGCACCAGGGGCGCGCTGATCATGTTGGCGGTGATCGCGGTCCTCATCGCGTTCCAGATAGGGAACAGCGCCATTCTGCAGGGTCGCACGGGCCAAAGCCTGGGCAAGCAAGCCACGAAGACCCGGCTGGTCGACGAGTGGACCGGACGTCCCCTCGGGGCGGGAATAGCCTTCGGGCGGCTGCTCGCTCACCTGCTCGACAGCGTTGCCTGCTACCTCGGCTGGCTCCTGCCGTTGCTCGACCGTCCCAAACACCAGACCTTCGCCGACAAGATCACGCACAGCATTGTGGTTCCCGCCGACGAAGCACTCCACCAGCCCGAACAGCTTCCTCGTCCCGCGTAGGATCAACGCCGTGACCGTGGCACCCGAGGGACGCAAGCTACTTCGTATCGAGACCCGCAACGCCGAGACGCCGATCGAGCGCAAGCCCGGCTGGATCCGCACCAAGGCCAAGATGGGCCCGCAATTCACCGAGCTCAAGGCGCTGGTCAAGCGTGAGGGCCTGCACACGGTGTGCGAGGAGGCGGGTTGTCCCAACATCTACGAGTGCTGGGAAGACCGCGAGGCCACGTTCCTCATCGGCGGTGAGCAGTGCACCCGCCGCTGCGACTTCTGCCAGATCGACACCGGCAAGCCCGCCGAGCTGGACCGTGACGAGCCCCGGCGCGTCGCGGAGAGCGTTCAAGCCATGGGCCTGCGCTACTCCACCGTCACCGGGGTGGCGCGCGACGACCTCGACGACGGGGGTGCGTGGCTCTACGCCGAGACCGTGCGCCGCATTCACGCCCTCAACCCGGGCACCGGCGTCGAGCTGCTCATCCCGGACTTCAACAACGAGCCAACGCAACTGGCCGAGGTGTTCTCCTCGCGCCCGGAGGTGTTGGCGCACAACGTGGAGACGGTGCCGCGCATCTTCAAGCGCATTCGCCCGGGCTTCCGCTACCAGCGGTCGTTGGACGTGATCACCGCGGCGCGCACCGACGGGCTGGTGACCAAGTCGAACCTCATCCTCGGCATGGGTGAGACCCCCGAGGAGGTCACCGAAGCCATGGCCGACCTGTACACCGCGGGCTGCGAGATCCTCACCATCACCCAGTACCTGCGGCCCAGCCCGCGCCACCACCCCGTGGACCGGTGGGTGAAGCCCGAGGAGTTCGTGGAGCACTCCCACACGGCCGAGGCCATGGGCTTCGCCGGGGTGATGGCGGGACCGCTGGTGCGCTCGAGCTACCGGGCCGGGCGGTTGTTCACCCAGGCCGTCGCACACCGCGGTGACGCGGTACCGACAAACCTGCGCCACCTGGCCGAGGCAGGCACTGCCTCGCAGGAGGCCAGCGCCCTGCTCGCCCGTTAGCCCTTGCCTGCCGGGGCCGTATCCTTTGGGTCATGGCTAAGGGCAAGCCCGACAAGGCAGCGAAAGCGGAGTCACGCAAGGTACGTAGGCAGGCATCGAAGGAAAAGCGCGGCCAGATGTGGCAGGCGTTCCAGATGCAGCGCAAGGAGGACAAGGCGCTGCTGCCGATCCTCATCGGCACGGTGTTAGTCACCACGCTGGTGCTGTTCGGTCTGGGCTTCCTCATCGGTCAGCAGTGGTTCACCCTGCCATTCGGGTTCGTCCTCGGCATCCTATTGGCCGTCATCGTCTTCGGCCGTCGGCTGCAGAAGAGTGTGTACACCAAGGCCGACGGGCAGCCCGGAGCTGCCGGGTGGGCGCTGGAGAACATGCGGGGCTCCTGGCGGGTCAAGACCGCTGTCGCAGCGACCACCCAGTTCGACGCCGTACACCGCGTCGTGGGCAGGCCCGGCGTCATCCTCATCGCTGAGGGGTCACCGCACCGGGTAAAGGGCCTGCTCGCGCAGGAGAAGAAGAAGGTTGCGCGCCTCGTCGGCGACACACCGATCTACGACTTTGTGGTCGGCAACGAGGAGAACCAGGTGCCGCTCAAGAAGCTGCAGCGCCACGTCACCAAGCTGCCCCGCAACATCGACGCTAAGCGGATGGACACCATCGACGCCCGACTGTCCGCGCTGAGCTCGCGCGGCGGTGGAGCGGCGATGCCGAAGGGGCCGACGCCAGCAGGCGCCAAGGTCCGCAGTCCGCAGCGCACGGCTCGACGCCGGTAAACGTCAGCGGGAGCGGATCAGGGCCGTGTCGGTGAGCCGGTCTTGTAGTCCGCGACTGTCGGCGTCCCAGATGGCCGCCGGGAACACCAGTCCGACCAGGGCCACGCGGACGACCGCCCGCCACAGCCCGACCGGCGCGGCCTTGTCCACCCGCGCCACCCCGATGCCCAGGGCGACCTGGCCGGGCGTCACCGAAAACAACGCCACCGTGATGATCGAGATGACCACCCACACCGCGTAGTTCCACGACGCGTCCCTGGTGATCAGCCAGGCGAACAGGGTCGCAATCGCCCAGTCCACGGTAATCGCGCCGACCCGCCGCCCCACCGAGGCCAGCGCACCCGGACCGGCCTCGGGCAGACCGAGCCGCTCCCCCCGGTAGCGCTCGCCGGTTCCGTCGGAGTCCCGCGGCAACGCCGCGTGGGATCCCGACAGCCACGACCCCGTCATTCTCGCCATGGCACCAGCCTAAGCCTGCTCGCCCGCGGGGGCAGCACCACACGGATTGTCCCGTTCCGTAACATCGGTGAAACATTCGGGTGATGGCCGGGCAACACCTTCTGATTACCGTCAACGCCTGATGACCCCCCCAGCACGCCCTGCTGCGCGGGAGACGAGTAAAGGAGCCACGAGCTTGTTCACCAATTCCGACGAGGTCCTGAAGTACCTGGCTGAGGAAGACATCGAGTACGTCGACATCCGCTTCTGTGACCTGCCCGGTGTGATGCAGCACTTCTCGCTGCCGGCCAAAGCGTTCACTCAGGACGTATTCGACGACGGCCTCGCCTTCGACGGCTCCTCGGTGCGCGGCTTCCAGTCCATCCACGAGTCGGACATGATGCTGCTGCCCGACTGCACGACCGCGCAGCTCGATCCGTTCCGGGCCGCCAAGACACTGAACATGAGCTTCTTCGTGCACGACCCGTTCACCCGTGAGCCCTACAGCCGCGACCCGCGCAACATCGCCCGCAAGGCCGAGGAGTACCTGACCAGCACCGGCATCGCCGACACCTGCTTCTTCGGCGCCGAGGCCGAGTTCTACGTCTTCGACTCGATCCGCTTCGACTCCCAGCCCAACGGAACCTTTTACGAGATCGACTCCGAGGCCGGCTGGTGGAACACCGGTGCCGAGACCGAGGCGGACGGCTCCCCCAACCTGGGGCACAAGACCCGCTACAAGGGCGGCTACTTCCCGGTGGCGCCCGCCGACCACTTCGTGGACCTGCGCGATGCGATGTCGACCAACCTGCAGAACGCCGGCTTTGAGCTGGAGCGCCTGCACAGCGAGGTCGGGTCCGGGGGCCAGCAGGAGATCAACTACAAGTTCAACACGCTGCTGCATGCCGCCGACGACGTGATGCTGTTCAAATACATCATCAAGAACACCGCGAAGGCGGCCGGCAAGAGCGTGACCTTCATGCCCAAGCCGCTGTTCGGAGACAACGGCTCCGGCATGCACTGCCACCAATCGCTCTGGAAGGACGGCAAGCCGCTGTTCCACGACGAGGCGGGCTACGCGGGGCTCTCCGACATCGCGCGCCACTACATCGGTGGCATCCTGCACCACGCGCCGAGCCTGCTGGCGTTCACCAACCCGACGGTGAACTCTTACCACCGCTTGGTGCCCGGCTACGAGGCGCCGATCAACCTGGTGTACTCCCAGCGCAACCGCTCGGCCTGCGTGCGCATCCCGATCACCGGTAACAACCCCAAGGCAAAGCGCATCGAGTTCCGCTCGCCGGACTCCTCGGGTAACCCGTACCTGGCGTTCGCGGCGATGATGATGGCCGGCATCGACGGGGTGAAGAACAAGATGGAGCCCGCCGCACCGGTGGACAAGGACCTCTACGAGCTACCGCCCGAGGAGGCCAAGGACATCGCACAGGCGCCCGTGTCGCTGCCGTCGGTGATCAACCGGCTGGAGAGCGACCACGACTACCTGCTCGAGGGCGGAGTCTTCACCGCCGACCTCATCGAGACGTGGATCGACATGAAGCGGACCAACGAGATCGACCCCATCAGGCTGCGTCCGCACCCGCACGAGTTCGCGCTGTACTACGACTGCTGAGCATCATGCTGTCTGGGTGCAGATCCTTTCGGTAGCTGAACGGATCTGCACCCAAACGGCGCTGGGTAGGGCAAGTGTGGCGAAGCAAGTGTCGGCCGACGCCAGTACCGTGTTCGGGTGAGCACCAGCACGCAAGCGGCAGCGAAATCAGGCGGTCCCACCCAGCGCAAGCGCAGCGACCACCTCGCCGCGTGGCTGTCCCTGACGGCGACGCTGATCGCCGTGTTCATGCAGCTGCTGGACGTCTCGATCGTGAACGTGGCGCTGCCCAGCATCTCCGCCGACCTCGGCGCCTCGTTCTCCACGCTGCAGCTGGTCATCACCGCCTACACCCTGGCCTTCGCCTGCACGCTGATCACGGCGGCTCGACTTGGCGACCTTTTCGGCCGTCGCAAAGTGTTCCTATCGGCGTTGACCGCATTCACCGTCGCCTCGGTGCTCTGCGGTATCGCGCAGAGCCCAACCGAGCTGGTGGGCGCACGGTTCCTGCAGGGGTTCACCGCGGCCATGATGCTGGCCCAGACGCTCGCCATCATCACCACCACCTTTCCTGCTGAACAACGCGGCAAGGTCTTCGGGATCTACGGCGCGACCATCGGCATGGCGACCATCCTCGGGCCGACGCTGGGCGGGGCGCTGATCTCCTGGAACGTCTTCGGCCTGGAGTGGCGCGCCATCTTCCTGGTCAACGTCCCCTTCGGCATCATCGCGCTGATCTTCGGCTACCGGAACCTGCTGGACAGCCGCTCGGATAGCGCGCAACGCCTGGACGTTCCCGGCGTGGTGCTCTCGGTGCTCGGCCTGTTTCTCATCGTGTATCCCCTGGCCGAGGGCCGCGAACGGGGCTGGCCCCTGTGGCTGGTGCTGATGCTGATCGCCTCGGCACCGGTCCTGGTCGGCTTCGTCTGGTACCAGTGGCGACGCGGACGCGCCAACAACTCGCCGCTGCTCGATCTGGTGGTGTTCCGTGATCGCGCGTTCAGCGTCGGATCGCTCATGGCGCTGCTGTTCTTCAGCTGCCTCATCTCGTTCTTCTTCACCATCTCGCTCACCCTGCAGGCGGGGTTCGGATTCACGGCGCTTCACTCAGGCTTGACCACTCTGCCCTTCGCCGTCGGATCGGCCATTGCCTCCGCCCGCTCCAACGGCATCGCGCAACGGCTGGGCAGCAGGATCCTGATGCTCGGTGCCGGTGTGTTCGCGGTTGGCCTGGTGGCGTTGTCCGTGGTGATGCAGCAGCAGGGCACAACGCCGCACTGGCTGGTGCTCGCCGGACCGCTCCTCGTCGCCGGCATCGGTCTCGGGTTGTTCATCGCGCCGCTGCAGACCGTCATCCTCTCCGGGGTGAAACAGGACAACGCAGGGTCAGCTTCCGGACTGCTGCCCACCTTCCAACAGCTGGGGGGATCGGTGGGCCTGGCTGCGGTGGGAGTGCTGTTCTTCACATTCATCGGCACCCAGGGGCCGAGCGCGGCGGACCGGGTCAGCCCCGAGCTGAGCCAAGAACTCACGTCGCTCGGCGTCCCTGCCGCGGCCCAACCCGGTGTACTCACCACCTTCAAGGACTGCAGCGATCGCCGACTGTCCTCCGCCGATCCCTCCGCTGTGCCGCTAGGGTGCAGTGCCGCCAACGCGGCGCCGGGATCACCACAGGCCCAGATCGGCGCGGCACTGGCCTCGGCGGGAAAGCAGGTGGGCGGAGAGTCGTTCCTGCAGTCGCAGCGCCGCATTCTGTGGCTGTTCGCCGGGATGCTGGTGGTCGTGATGGGCCTCTCGCTCGCCCTGCCCAGGCGCACAGCGGGGCACGGAGGCTGAGCCGACCAGGACTTACGGAGGCTGAGAGTTCAGCCGCCGAACGAGTGCTCGACCACCGCGCGCGCGTGCCGGGTGACCTTGCGGTAGTGGTCCAGGAAGGCGCCGGAGTCGGCATCGGGCCAGCCCGCCGCGCGAGCCACAGCGGTGAGCACAAGCCCCGGTCCTGGTAGCTGGTCGGCGGCCTTGCCGCGGACGAGCACCAGCGCATTGCGCGCACGGGTCGCGGTCAACCACGCCTCCCGCAGCGTGCTCACGTCGGACGCGCTGAGCAGCTCGGCCGCGCCGATCGCCGCGAGCGCAGCCATGGTCGACGGCGTCCGCACCGCGGGCATCGCCTGACCGTGCCGCAGCTGCAGCAGCTGCACCGTCCACTCCACGTCGGCCAGTCCACCCCGGCCGAGCTTGGTGTGGGTGGCCCGGTCGGCCCCGCGGGGCAGCCGCTCGGTGTCCACTCTGGCCTTGATGCGCCGGATCTCCCGCACGGCGGTGTCACTGATGCCTCCCTCGGGGTAGCGCACCGCGTCGGCCATGGCGCAGAACCGCTCGCCCAGCTCCGCGTCGCCCGCCACCGGACAGGCCCGCAGCAAGGCCTGCGCCTCCCAGGGTGCTGACCACTGGGCGTAGTACGCGCGGTAGGACTCCAATGTGCGCACCATCGGGCCGTTGCGCCCCTCCGGGCGCAGCCCGGTGTCCACTTCCAGTGGCGGGTCCGAACTTGCCGCGCCCAGCAGTGCACGCACCCGCTCCACCACCCGCGACGTCCAGCGAACTGCCTCCTGGTCATCGGCGCCGCCCTGCGGCTCGCAGACGAACAGCACGTCCGCATCGGAGCCGTACCCCAGCTCAGCACCGCCCAGGCGCCCCATTCCGATGACGGCAATGGTGGCCGGGGCAGCGCGACCCTCGGCGGCTGCGTCACCGGCCGCCCGCAGGGCGGCGTCGAGAACTGCAGCCCAGACCGACGACAACGCCGCACACACCTGCGTCACGTCCAGCAAGCCGAGCAGGTCCGCGCTGGCCACCCTGGCCAGCTCGTGCCGGCGCAGGCTCCGCGCCGCCTCCACTGCTCGGTCCGGGCTGCTGTGCCTGCCCGAGCTGACCCGGAGCCCGTTGGCCACCTCCTCGGGTGTCACCTCCAACAGCCGTGGGCCACTCGGACCGTCGGCGTACAGCCGGACCACCTCGGGGGCGCGAATCAACAGATCCGGCAGGTACGCCGAGGTGCCGAGCACCGTCATCAGCCGCTTGGCCACCGCGCCCTCATCGCGCAGCGTTCGCAGGTACCACGGCGTCTCGCCCAGGGTGTCCGACAGCCTGCGATAGGCCAACAGTCCGCCGTCGGGGTTGGGGGTATCGCCCAGCCAGTCCAGCAGCGTCGGCAACAGCACGGTCTGCAACCGTCCCCGTCGCGATACCCCTTCGGTCAGGGCACGAAGGTGGTTGAGCGCGTTGTCCGGGGACACGTAGCCCAGTGCCGCGAGCTGGCGGACCGCCGAGTCCTGCGACAACCGCAACGACGCAGAGTCCGAGCGCGCGACCGCGTCCAAGAGCGGTCGGTAGAACAGTTTTTCGTGCAGCCGGCGGACCCGTACTGCGTTGCGCCGCACCTCGGCGCCGAGTACCCCGGCGGCATCCGCGCGGCCGTCGGGCCGCATGTGGGCGGCCCGCGCGAGCCACCGCATGGCGGGCGCATCCGCCGGGTCGGGCAGCGTGTGGGTACGGCGCATCCTTTGCAACTGCAGGCGGTGCTCGAGCAGCCGCAAGAACTCGTACGACGCGGTGAGGTTGGCGGCATCTTCCCTGCCGATGTAGCCGCCCGCAGCGAGCGCCGTCAATGCATCCACAGTGGACAGAACGTGCAGGGTCTCGTCGTCGCGGCCGTGCACGAGCTGCAGCAGCTGCACGGCAAACTCCACGTCGCGCAGGCTGCCCCGTCCCAGCTTCAGCTCACGATCACGCAGCTCCGTGGGTACGTTCTCCTCGACCCGGCGGCGCATCGCCTGCACCTCGGGAACGAAGTCCTCCCGTTGTGACGCCGTCCACACCATGGGTGAGACCGCGTGCAGATAGTCTGCGCCGAGCTGCAGATCCCCGGCCATCGGTCGGGCCTTGAGCAGGGCCTGGAACTCCCAGGTCTTGGCCCACCGCTGGTAGTAGGCGACGTGCGACTCGACCGTGCGCACCAGTGCCCCGGAGCGCCCTTCCGGGCGCAGGCCGGCATCGACCTCGAAGAAGGCGCTCCCCCCGATGCGCATCATCGCACCGGCTATGCGGCTGGCTACCGCGTCGGCGGGTTCGGCGGCGAAGACCACGTCGACGTCGCTGACGTAGTTGAGCTCACGCGCCCCGCACTTGCCCATGGCGATGACGGCGAGGCGGACCGGGCACGGCGTATCCGGGCAAACCTCGGCCACCGCGACGGCCAGCGCCGCCTGCAAGGCCACGTCGGCCAGGTCGGACAGCTGCGCGCACACCTGCACGTACGGCAGCACGGGCAGATCCTCGACCGTGGCGGCGAGGTCGGCGGCGGCGAGCATCAGAATCTGGTCCCGGTAGACCTTCCGTAACGCTGCGGCGGCCTGCGGACCGGTGACCTGCGCCCGATGCAGCGCCGAGTCCGGTTCGGGTTCGGCCTGCACGGCGGCGAACAGCTGCGCTTGCATCGCCGATGGCGTCGGTAGCGCGGTCGCGGAACCCAACAGTCGCCACGTGCCCACCTCGGCAACCAGGTGGTCACTCAACGCTGTGGACGCCCCGAGGACTCCGAAAAGCCTGCCGCGCAGGAGCTTCTCCACGCGTAGGCGCGGCTCCAGCTCCGCCCACCCGTCGCCGAGTGCCTCGGCCAACCGGGTCAGCCCGCGCAGGGCCAGGTCCGGATCGGCGGCCCTGGACAGCGCCCACAGCACCTCGCTGTGCTCCGGCCTGGTCCAACCCAGCGTGCTCAGCGCGGCACCCGCGGTGGCATCCACGAGGCCCAGCCGGCCGGGCGCGGGAACCCCCGAGCGGTACGGGTCGACGCGGGTCATGCTCCACCGAGCAGCGGCAGCTCGCGGCTGCCTCGAAAGCCGGAAGCCGCCAGTCCGACGAATCGCGCCACGATGGGCTCCCAGGTCTCGGCCACGTCCTGGTGGCCCTGCTCCAACATTCCGTCCTGGTTGGCCATCACGGCGGCCGCCTCCGGCGCAGCCGCCATCCACTCGCGCACCAGCTCGGGGGTGGTCTCGATGTGGAACTGCAGACCCCACGCGCAGGGACCCACGCGGAACGCCTGGTTGGTGCAGTGCGGCGAGACGGCGAGCAGGGTGGCGTTGCCGGGCAGGCGGGACACCTCGGAACTGTGGAACTGCACGACGTCCGGGGTGAAGGGCAGTGCAGCCAGCAGGGGGTCGGCCGCCGCGGCATCTCGCTTGGCCACGAGCCGCATGCCCGCCTCGGGTCCGTTGGCCATGGTCTGCACCGCGCCGCCGGTGGCCAGCGCCAGCAGCTGCGCACCGAGGCAGAGGGCGAGCACCGGGACGCGTTGCCGCACAACCTCACCCAGCAGTGCACGCACCTGCACCAGCCAAGGGAAGCCCGCGTCGTCGTCGGCGTCCATCTCCCCACCCAGACACACCACCGCGTCGATACCGGTGAGATCGGACGGCACGGCATCATCCGCCCACGGACGCACCACCTGCAGCTGAGCTCTAGCGTCGACCAACCACTGCTGCATCGGACCGAGCGGGTTGGTCGCCGAGGGCTGCAGGACGAGAACGGTGGTCACGCAGCAGAGCCTAGGTGCTGGGACGCACGCATCAAGTCGAGGCGAGGGCGGTCCAACCCGACGCCTGTGCTACCAGCGACATTCGATCGTCATTAGGTGACCACGGACGCCAGATCGGATCCCAGCTGTTAAGCAGTCGCGAGATGGATGGCATCGAGCGAGCGGAGCCCGGCTGGTTGCAATCGGGCGACGGCGTCGAGCAGGCGATCGCTGACCAGCTCAAGAATACCCACACTCGTCCTATGCCATCTGTAGCACAACACGCAGCGACTAAAGGTTGAGATACGTGATCAGTTCGTACGGCGTGACATTGCGGCGGTAGCTGTCCCACTCGGCCCGCTTGTTGCGCAGGAAGTAGTCGAACACGTGCTCACCGAGGGCCTCGGCGACCAGCTCCGAGCCCTCCATCACCTTCAACGCATCGCCCAGGCTCTGCGGCAGCTCCTGGTAGCCCATGGCGCGGCGCTCGGCCTCGCTCAGCGACCAGACGTCATCCTCCGACGCTGCGGGCAGGTCATAACCCTGCTCGACGCCGCGCAGCCCGGCGGCGAGCATCACCGCGAAGGCCAGGTAGGGGTTGCAGGCCGAGTCCGGCGTGCGCACCTCGATGCGCCGGGACGAGGCCTTGCCAGGGGTGTACATCGGCACCCGGACCAGGGCCGAGCGGTTCGCCGCACCCCAGGACACCGCGGTCGGCGCCTCACCGCCGGTGATCAGCCGCTTGTAGGAGTTCACCCACTGGTTGGTGACGGCACTGAGCTCCGGGGCGTGGCGCAGGATGCCCGCGATGAACGCCTTGCCCGTCGTGGACAGCTGGTTGTCGTCGTCGGGGTCGTGGAAGGCGTTGGTGTCGCCCTCGAACAGGCTCATGTGGGTGTGCATGGCCGAGCCGGCCTGATCGCGGAACGGCTTGGGCATGAACGACGCCCGCACGTTCTCCGCGATGGCCACCTCCTTGATGACGTAGCGGAAGGTCATCACGTTGTCGGCCATGCTCAGCGCGTCGGCGTAGCGCAGGTCGATCTCCTGTTGCCCGGGTGCGGCCTCGTGGTGGCTGAACTCCACCGAGATACCCATCGACTCCAGCGCCTCGATGGCGTGGCGACGGAAGTTGGGCGCCTCGTCGTGCACGGCCTGGTCAAAGTAGCCACCGGAGTCGGCCGGGATCGGCACCGTGCCATCCACCGGTCCATCTCGGAGCAGAAAGAACTCGATCTCCGGGTGCACGTAACAGATGAAGCCGAGTTCCTTGGCCCTGCTGAGCTGGCGGCGCAGTACGTGGCGAGGGTCGGCCCAGGACGGCGAGCCGTCCGGGTTCACGATGTCGCAGAAGATGCGCGCGGAGTGCTGGTTGCCGCCCGCGGAGTCCACCCACGGCAGCACCTGGAAGGTGGAAGGGTCGGGCTTGGCCACGGTGTCCGCCTCGGACACCCGGGAGAACCCCTCCACCGAGGACCCGTCGAACCCGATCCCCTCGGCGAAGGCGCCCTCCAGCTCGGCGGGCGCGATGGCCACGGACTTCAGGTAGCCCAAGACGTCCGTGAACCACAGCCGGACAAACCGGATGTCGCGCTCTTCGAGGGTGCGGAGCACGAATTCCTGCTGACGGTCCATACCAAGACCCTAGGCACAGCGCGTTACGGCCATGTTTCGGGCGTGCAGCTCAGCAGGTGGCGCCCTCGGCAGGCAGCTTGAGGTCGACCAGATAGCTGGTCACGGCTTTGTCCACGCAGTCCTCGCCCTGCAGCGCCACGGTGTGCTGGTTGCCCTTGAAGGTCAGCAACCGTGCGCCCAGCTGCTGTGCCAGGTCCACGCCCGCCGCGTAGGGGGTGGCGGGGTCCCCGGTGGTGGAGATGACCATGGTCGGCGGCACGCCGGGGGCGTGCACGACGTGCGGCGCCGCCGTGCTCGGCACCGGCCAGAAGGCGCACGCGTCCAGCGGCGCGGCTCCCGTGCCGTGCCCGTCGTCCAGGAACGGCGCGACCGCCCGGTACTGTGCCGCGGCCTGGTCGTTCGCTGCCCGGTTGGTCAGCGGCGGTGCGTCCACGCAGCGCACCGCGTTGAATGCATCGATGGTGTTGGCGTAGGTGCCGTCGGCGTTGCGCCCTTCGTAGAGGTCGGCCAGGGCCAGCAGGGTGTCGCCGGAGCCGCTGGCCAGCTGGGTGAGTCCCGCCCGCAGCGCACTCCACAGCTGCGGCGAGTACAGGGCCTGCAACACGCCGGTTTGCGCATCGGCGTAGCTCAGTCCTCGCGGGTCGCGCGTGGTGGCGGGGCTGGTGATCAGCGGGTTCACCAAGACGCGGTAGCGGAGCACCGCACCTTTCGGGGCGGCGCCCAGCGGGCATCCGGGTTGCTTCGCGCAATCCGCCGCGAACGCGTCGAACGCGCCTTGGAAGCCCTGGCCCTGACGGATCAGCTCCTGGATCGGATCGGCGGTGGGATCAACTGCGCCATCGAGCACCAGCGCGCGGACATTGGCTGGGAACGCCTCGGCGTAGGCCGTGCCCAGCCGGGTGCCATAGGAGTAGCCCAGGTAGGTCAGCTTCTCATCGCCGAGCACCGACCGCAGCACGTCCATGTCCTGGGCGACTTCTCGCGTGCCGACGTGCTCAAGGACGTCGGGGCTGACCCGCTGCGCGCACTTGCTGACGTAGTCCTTTTCTTCTTGCTCGGTCTTGGCGATGCCCGCCGGGGAGGTATCGACGTCCACGTCTTTGCGCTGGGCGTCGTTCTCCGGCCCGGTTTGGCAGACGACGGCAGGTTCCGAGGCCCCGACTCCGCGTGGATCGAACCCCACGAGGTCGAAGTGCTGACCCAGCGGGCCGTTGGCCACCATGGAGGACAGATCGGCCGCCGTGTCCATGCCGGAGCCGCCGGGTCCACCGGGGTTGACGACCAGCGAGCCGGTCCTTGTTCCCGAGGCGGGCCTGCGCAGCAAGCTCAGGCTCACTTGCTTTCCCTGTGGCTGGGTGTAGTCCACGGGCGCTTGCATCCGCGCGCACTGGAGCCCCGGCGCCGAGTAGGACCTCTCGTTGGCGAGGGTCCGCGCGAACGCGGCGCAGTCCCCCCAGGTGACTATCTGCGCGTAGTAACTCTGTAGACCAGCAGGCACGGGACCGATGGGCTTACCCGAGCTGGTGACGGTGCTCGGGGGGGTGGGAACCGCCACCGCGCGAGGGCTGCTGGACGCGCAGCCAGAGATTGCCACCGCCACTACGGCCGCGGCAAGCACCGCGAGGGCGCGGCGTCGGTGAGCGGAGCGCAGTCTCATGCTGCGATGGTGCCACGCATCGCGGTCGGCGAGGGACACGGCTCACTAGGCTGCATCCATGCCTCAGCTGCGTCTGGCCCTCGCCCAGGTGAACCCGTGCGTCGGCGATCTCACCGGGAACGCCGCCCTGGTGCTCGAGTGGACGCGGCGTGCGGTGGAAGACGGCGCGCAGGTCGTGGTGTTCCCGGAGATGGTGCTCACCGGTTACCCGGTGGAGGATTTGGCGCTGCGGCGCTCGTTCGCGCAGGCCTCCCGCGCGACCCTGGATACGCTGGCCACCCGCCTCTCCGAAGCCGGATGCGGTGGTGCGTCAGTGGTCCTGGGGTACCTCGACCACGACGCGGGCGGTGCCCGCAACTGCGCCGCGGTGCTGCACGGCGGAGCGGTGCTCACCACCTACGCCAAGCACCATCTGCCCAATTACGGCGTGTTCGACGAGTTCCGCTACTTTGCCGCGGGTGACGCCCTACCGGTGCTGACGGTGTACGGCGTGCAGGTCGGCCTGGTGATCTGCGAGGACATCTGGCAGGACGGCGGTCCGGTGGCCGCCTACGCCGAAGCGGGGGTGGACCTGCTGCTGTGCCTTAACGGGTCGCCCTACGAGCGCTCCAAGGACGACGCCCGCGGTGCGTTGGTGGCCCAACGTGCCAGGGAAGCTCGAGCGGCGATCGCGTACGTCAACCTCGTCGGGGCGCAGGACGAGCTGGTGTTCGACGGCGACTCGATGGTGATCGGCGCCGACGGCGCGGTGCTCGCCAGAGCTGCACAGTTCGTCGAGCAGCTGCTGACGGTGGACGTCGACCTCACTGCGGGTGGGCGCGGTCCTGACACCGTCGCGGGGTGGAACCTGCGGCGCATGACCATCGCCGAGGACGCGCTGCCCGCCTGGGAACCCCGGCCGAGCACCGTCGCCACGCCGCTGGGCGAGGAGGCGGAGGTTTGGGGCGCGCTGGTCACCGGTCTGCGGGACTACGTGCACAAGAACGGCTTTCGTTCGGTGGTGCTAGGTTTGTCCGGGGGTATCGACTCCGCAGTCGTGGCCGCGCTGGCGGTCGACGCGCTCGGCTCCGACGCGGTCTACGGGGTGTCGATGCCCTCGGCGTACTCCTCGGAGCACTCGCGTTCGGACGCGTCCGAAATGGCCGAGCGCACCGGGTTGCACTACCGGATAGAGGCCATCGGCGTGCTGGTGGACGTCTTCGTCGACCAACTGGGGCTGACCGGATTGGCCGAGGAGAATGTGCAGGCCCGCTGCCGCGGGGTGACGCTGATGGCGCTGTCCAACGCCGAGGGGCACCTGGTGCTCGCCACGGGTAACAAGTCCGAGTTGGCGGTGGGGTACTCGACCATCTACGGCGACGCAGTGGGTGGTTTCGCCCCCATCAAGGACGTGTCCAAGACCTTCGTCTGGCAACTTGCCCGCTGGCGTAACGCCGCGGCGGTTGAGGCTGGGCTCACGCCGCCGATCCCCGAGGCGTCGATCAGCAAGGAGCCCTCCGCCGAGCTGCGTCCGGGCCAGCTCGACTCGGACTCCTTGCCCGATTACGGGGTGCTCGACGAGATCCTGACCCGCTACGTGGAGGGCGACGCGAGCTTCGCCGAGATGGTGGGCGATGGCTTCGACGCCGGGCTCGTCGAAGATATCGTGCGCAAGGTCGACCGGGCGGAGTACAAGCGCCGCCAGTATCCACCGGGCACCAAGATCGGGGTAAAGGCATTCGGGCGCGACCGCAGACTGCCCCTGACCAACTCGTGGCGTGAGCGGGCCCCCGAGTAGCTGGGGTGTACTGCAAGTACCACCAACTCGGGCGGGGGCGTCTGTAACCGCTACCAATTTGGGCAGGGCCCCGATGTGCACCCGCTACCGGGAAAGCCATTCCCGGTAGCGCCCGCTCAGTTGGTAGTAGTTACGGACAGTAGATGCCGAGTTGGTAGTACTTGCTGTACGCCCAACCTGCGGGTGATGTGACCTGCACCCCACGACCGCGCGTGAACTGGACAGCGGTGGCACCATTTACGGGGTCAGCACCCTCATCACCCGGGGACCCGTCAGGGCCTCGAGGCAAGGACGGACGACATGACTGAGCAGACTCTGTACGGCAGTGCCCCAACCGCGGCCCCGAAAGCGCGTCCGCGCACCCGTATCCACCATCTCACGGCGATGAAGGAAGCCGGCGACCGCTGGCCGATGCTCACCGCTTACGACTACTCCAGCGCGAAGATCTTCGATGACGCCGGGATTCCGGTGTTGCTGATCGGCGACTCCGCGGCCAACGTGGTCTACGGCTACGACACCACCGTGCCGGTCACCGTGGACGAGCTCCTGCCGCTGGTACGTGGCGTGGTCCGCGGAGCGCCGCACGCGTTGGTGGTGGCCGACCTTCCGTTCGGTAGCTACGAGTCGACGCCGGAGCAGGCGGTGGCCACCGCGGTGCGCTTCCTCAAGGAGGGCCTGGCCCACGCGGTGAAGCTCGAGGGCGGTGAACGGGTGGCCCCGCAGATCGCCGCCATCACAGCCGCCGGAATTCCCGTGATGGCGCACATCGGTTTTACTCCGCAGAGCGTCAACGGACTCGGCGGCTTCCGGGTTCAGGGCCGCGGCAACGGTGCGGAGCAGCTGGTCGCGGACGCGCTGGCGGTACAGGAGGCCGGTGCGTTCTCCGTGGTGATGGAGATGGTGCCCGCCCAGCTTGCCGCGCAGATCACCGCCAAGCTGGGCATCTGCACGGTGGGCATCGGCGCGGGGCCGGACTGCGACGCGCAGGTGCTGGTCTGGCAGGACATGGCCGGGCTCAGCGAGGGCAAAGCGCCGAAGTTCGTCAAGCGCTTCGGCGACGTGGCCGGCGAGCTCCGCCGGGCGGCCACCGAGTACGCCGACGAGGTGCGCCGAGGCGCCTACCCGGGGCCGGAGCACTGCTTCTGAGCCTCCACCCAGTCACGGCTACCCGGTTGGCACTCGACCGAGCACCCGCTCCGGCCGAACTCCGGCCAGATCCCGGTGGAACATTCGCTGGTAGCCGAGTTCTTCGCGGCTGCGCGGTGGCGGGTAATCCCGGATGCCGCTGCGCCAGTCCTTCTCGGGTACCAGTTGCTCTGCGCGTTCGGCCATCACCGCCGATGTACCGCTGCCGTCGCCGAACTGCGCCTTGACACGCCACAGAATCGCATCCGGCAGCCAGCCTTCGAACGCCTCGCGGAGCAGACACTTTTCCTGTCCCACCTCGCCCGGCAGCTTCCACTCGATCGGGACGCGTTGGGCGACTTCGATGACGTCAAGGTCGAGAAACGGTACCCGCGCCTCGACACCGTGAGCCATCGAGACGCGGTCACAGCGCTGCAAGTTCAGATCGTGCAAGCCCTCGATTCTGCGCACCAGCTCGGCGCGCAACGCCCCAGCATCGGTGATCGCCCGCAGCCGGTGGTAGCCGGCGAACAGCTCGTCGGCCCCCTCGCCGGTCAGCACCACCTTGACGTACTCGCCCGCGAGCTCGGAGAGCAGGTAGTTCGGGACGGCGCTGTGCACCAGCGAGGGCTCGTAGGACTCCATCGACGCCACCACCGTTGGTAACACCGTCAGCACGTCATCGGCGGTGTAGACCCGCTCGTGGTGGACGAGGCCCAGATAATCGGCCACGATCCGGGCGGCAGCCAGATCCGGGCTGTCCGCCACTCCGGCGGCGAAGGAGTGCACCGGCCCGGCGCCGGTGTCCTGCAGCGTTCGGGCCATGATCGCCGCGACGATGCTCGAGTCCAAACCGCCGGAGAGGTAGACGCCGACCCCCACGTCGGCCATCATCCGACGGCGAACGGCGCGCTGCAGCGTGGCCCGGATGGCGCTGCGGGCACCGGCGCGACTGATGTACTCCTCGGTGGGTGCGGGCAGCGCGGAGAAGCGGACCAGCCCACCCTCCGGTGTCCAATAGTGCCCCGGGGGAAACGTCTCGACCGCGCCGCGCAGCTCGGGGTCGAACGCCCCCAGCTCGGAGGCGAAGACCACCCGCACCCCGTCTCGCGCCCAGTACAGCGGCTTGATGCCGAGCAGGTCCCGAGCGGCAACAAACGCCCCCGCGGTGTCGGCGTAGCACAACGCAAACATGCCTTGCAGCTGCGACAGGCCCGCGGGGCCGTGCTCGGCGATCAGGTGCAACGCCGCCTCGTTGTCGGAATGGGTGCCTGGCCGCTCGGCGAGCTTGCGGCGAAGCTCGACATGGTTGTATATCTCGCCGTTGCACACCAGCCATCGCTGCGCAGTGTGATCGTGCAGCGGTTGGGCACCTTCGGCGACGTCGACGATCGCCAGCCGCGTGTGGCCCAACCAGGACCGCCCGACCCGGTGACGGGCGATACCGTCCGGTCCGCGGTGGCGCAGGCGCACCGACATCCGGGCGACGGTCGCCTCGTCCGCATCCTGCGGCTCCGTAGCCGTGTACACGACGGCGATGCCACACATGCGAGCGCTCCGATCAGTCCTGTGCCCGACACGTACCGGCACCCGCTTGCGACGATACCCATCGAACGCGCCGCGGCGACGTTGCGCGAGTCAAGGCATCACAAGGCGTCCGTCCTCCCCGGACGACTACTCACGGTGCCGAGCGAGGTCATCGAGCATCGCTGCTGCGTTCTGGTAACGGTCGAGCAAGTCCCGCTGCAGGCACCGGTCGATGACGGCGGCGAATCCCTCGGGTAGGTCGGCGCGCAGTGTCCGTACCGGCGGCGCTTGTTCGGTGCGCAGCTTTGTGTAGAACGTGGCGACACCGTCAACGGAGAGGTCGGGACACGGGATCGGGGGAGTCCCCGTGAGGACGAGAAAGGTAAAGGCGCCCAGCCTGAAGACATCGCTGGCCAGAGTGCGCGTGCCACCGGGGGCGTCCTCGGGGCTGACGAGCTGGGGGAGCCCGAAATTCGGAAATTATGGAAGCCATGCCGCGCGCCACGGCGTCCTCATCGCTCATAGACTTCCACCAGAGCTGCACCGCTCGAAGGTTACGACGTTGCTTCTCAGGCTCTTGTCCGCTCGGGGTCGCGGGCGCACACCCTATAACGTCCACACTGAGGTCCGGCCCGGCCGGGATGATGCCGGTCGGGGCGAGTGAACTCACCGCGCTTCGACGTCTCTGATTGAACTCGGCCATGGGGCCGACCCTGGGACTTGGCACAATGCCTGTCATGCGCACCCCGTACCCCGAGATAGAGCCGTACACCAACGGTCAGCTCGACGTCGGTGATGGTCAGCAGATGTACTTCGAGGTCAGCGGCAATCCCGACGGCAAGCCGGTGGTCTTTCTGCACGGCGGTCCCGGAGGTGCTACATCGCCAAAGAACCGGAGGGTGTTCGACCCCGCCGCCTATCGCATCGTGCTACTCGACCAACGCGGCTGCGGACTGAGCACTCCACACGTCGCCGATGGCGCCGACTTGTCGGTGAACACCACGCCGAAGCTCATCGCCGATATCGAAACTCTGCGCGTGCACCTGGGCATCGAACGCTGGCAGGTGTTCGGCGGCTCCTGGGGATCGACGCTGTCGCTGGCCTACGCCCAGGAGCACCCGCAACGGGTCACCGAGCTGGTGCTCCGCGGCATCTTTCTGTTGCGACGCAGCGAGATCGACTGGTACTACAACGGCGGTGCCGCTCACCTGTTCCCGGAGCTGTGGGAGGACTTCCTCGCCCCGATCCCCGAGGCCGAGCGCGACGACGACCTGGTCGAGGCTTACCACCGCCTGCTGCACTCCCCCGACGGACCAACCGCCGAGCGAGCTGCAGTTGCTTGGTCGAGCTGGGAGGGCGCCACCAGCTCGTTGCTGCCCCGACCCGAGCGGGTTGCGGAGAACTCCGAGCCGCGGTTCGCGCTGGCCTTCGCGCGCATCGAGAACCACTACTTCCGCCACGGCGGCTTTCTCGACGAAGGCCAACTCCTGCGCCGCGCGGACCGGCTCGCCGGCATCCCTGGGGTGATCGTGCAAGGCCGCTACGACGTCGTCTGCCCCGCCACCAGCGCATGGGCGCTGCACCAGGCGTGGCCCGACTCGCAGCTGCACATCGTCGACGACGCGGGGCACTCCTTTGACGAGCCGGGCATCACGCACGCGCTCATCGAAGCGACCGACGCTTTTCGCGCCTGACCCCCACCGTGGCTGAGGGCGGGCTCCTCGACGTCGGTGACGGTCATCGCCTGGCTTACGACGTAGCCGGGCAGGGGCTGCCTGCCGTGGTGCTGCATGGCGGTCCGGGTGCCGCCACCTCGCCTGCGTACTGGCCGCTGTTCGACCTCAGTTGTTACCGCGTAATGCTCTACGATCAGCGGGGTTGCGGTCGCTCCACCGCCATAAATCCTCTGCAGCACAACACCACTCAGCACCTGGTGGCCGACCTTGAGCGGCTGCGCGAGCACCTGGGAATCGGCAGGTGGTTGCTGCTCGGCGGCTCCTGGGGCGCCACCCTGGCGTTGGCCTACGCACAAGCCCATCCGCAGCGCGTGGCCGGCTTGGTGTTGCGCGGGGTATTCCTCGGCGAGCAGCGCGAGCTGGACTGGTTCTACGGCGACGGAGCGGCGCGCTTGCACCCCGAGGCATGGGCACAGCTGCGCGCCGCGCTGCCGCCGGCCACCGAGGTGATCAGCGGCTATGGCCAGCTGCTGCACTCCCCCGAGGCCGCGCAGGCCGCCGAGGCGTGGTGCACCTGGAGCGCAGTAACCGCGACGCTGCGGCCCGATCCGGCACGCCAGCAGCAGGCACGCCAACAACCCGCTGCGCTGGTCAACGCCCGCATCGAGAACCACTACTTCCGCCACGGCTGTTTCCTGCGCCCTGGCCAGCTGCTGGCCGATGCACCAAGGCTCGCAGAGCTAAGTGGGGTCATCGTGCACGGCCGCTACGACCTCACCACCCCGCTGAGCTCCGCGTGGCGTTTGCACCGAGCCTGGCCAGCGGCAAACCTTCAGGTGATCGACGACGCCGGGCACGCCCAGGACGAGCCGGGACTGCTCAGCGCGACGCGTGCGGCGCTCGCGAAATGGCCGGTCGCGGTCGTTGGTGAAGCTCCGATTGGACGTTTCAGTGGACACTCGTGCATTATGTGAACTGGGTCACCGCCACCGCCCGTCACTCTCCTGGAAGGGGACGCACCTCTTGTCCCGAAGTACTCTCCCGCTTCCCGCACTTCCACAACTGCGCCGAACCACCTGGGCCCTTGCGGGGGCGGTTGCCGCAGCATCCGGCGCCACAGCCCTCGAGTTGCGCCGCCGCCTGGCCGAACGCCCACCGACCCGCGCCCTGGCGCCGGACTCCGACCTGGTCCGCGGCGCCGCCGCGCGGATGACGACACCGTTGCTGCCCGACGACTACCTGCACCTGCTCAATCCCTTGTGGAGCGCCCGCGAGCTGCGCGGCAAGGTGGTCAAAGTCGTCAAGGAGACGGACACCGCGGCCACCCTGGTGATCAAACCCGGGTGGGGCTGGTCGTTCGACTATCAGGCGGGCCAGTACGTCGGCATCGCCACCCAGCTGCGCGGGCACTGGTACTGGAGGTCCTACTCCCTGACCTCGACGCCGCGCCGCGACCAGGGACACATCTCCATCACCGTGAAAGCGACGCCGGAGGGCTTCATCTCCAGCCACCTGGTCAGCGGCCTCGAGCCCGGCACCATTGTCCGCTTGGCGGCCCCCAAGGGTGACTTCATCCTGCCGGACCCGCCGCCGGCCAAAGTGCTGTTCCTCACGGCCGGGAGCGGCATCACCCCCGTGATGGGCATGCTGCGCACCCTGCAGCGACGCAAGACCATGCCCGACGTCATGCTGATCCACTCCGCGCACAACCCGGAAGAAGCGCTGTTCCGCGACGAGTTGCGTGTGTTGGCCGAGAAGTACCCCACCTTCCACCTGCACGAGCAGCTCACCGAGATCAAGGGCAAGCTCGAGCTCAACCGCCTCGCCGAGGTGTGCTCGGACTGGACCGAGCGCGAGACCTGGGCGTGTGGACCCTCGGCCATGTTGGACTCGGCCGAGGAGCTGTGGAAGAACAAGAAGATCCCGGAAAAGCTGCACCTGGAACGGTTCACGGTGGCGCTGGCCGGTGGGGGTGGCGAGGGCGGCACGGTGACCTTCCAGACCTCGGGCAAGACCGCCGAGGTCGACGGCGCGACCACGTTGATGGACGCCGGCGAAGGGGCGGGGGTGCAGATGCCCTTCGGGTGCCGGATGGGCATCTGCCAGTCCTGCGTGGTGGGGCTGAAGGAAGGCACCGTTCGGGATTTGCGCTCCGGCGCTGAGCACCAAGCGGGCGACCGCATCCAAACCTGTGTGTCCGCGGCCGCGGGCGACTGCACACTCGAAGTCTGAAGGAGCATTCATGGCGATTACTGATATCAAGGCGTACGCCCACCTCACCGAAGCCGATGTGGAAGCACTCGGGCGCGAGCTCGACGACATCCGCCGGGACGTCGAGGAGTCACGCGGCGACCGCGACGCCGCCTACATCCGCAAGGCGATCCAGCTGCAGCGCGGACTGGCCGCCGGTGGCCGGATCACCCTGTTCGCCAGCGCGTTTCCGCCCACCTGGGTAGCGGGAACAGCCATGCTCGGCGCCGCAAAGGTCATCGAGAACATGGAGCTGGGGCACAACGTCATCCACGGTCAGTGGGACTGGATGAACGACCCGGAGATCCACTCCACCAACTGGGAGTGGGACACCACCTGCCCGTCCTCGCACTGGAAGCACTCCCACAACTACATCCACCACAAGTACACCAACGTGGTCGGCAAGGACAACGACGTGGGCTACGGCATCCTGCGGGTGACCCGGGACCAGAAGTGGCACCCGATCAACCTCGGCCAGCCGCTGTACAACACCATGCTGGCCCTGTTCTTCCAGTACGGCGTCGCCCTGCACGACCTGGACCTCGAGGCGATCCGCAAGCGCCAGAAGCCGCTGAGCGAGACGTGGGCGCAGCTCAAGGTGATCGGCCGCAAGGTGGGCCGCCAGCTGGGCAAGGACTACGTGGTGTTCCCGCTGCTGTCCGGGCCGGCGTTCCTGTCCACCCTGACGGCCAACGCCACCGCGAACCTGATCCGCAACCTCTGGTCTTACACCGTGATCTTCTGCGGGCACTTCCCCGACGGGGCCGAGAAGTTCACCGAGGAGGAGCTGGAGCGGGAGACCCCGCCGGAGTGGTACCTGCGCCAGATGCTGGGCTCGGCGAACTTCCGCGCCGGCAAGCTGATGAGCTTCATGGCCGGCAACCTGAACTACCAGATCGAGCACCACCTGTTCCCGGACCTCCCCAGTAACCGGTACGTTGAGATCGCCGAGCGGGTGCGCGCCTTGTGCGACAAGTACGCGATCCCTTACACCACCGGATCGTTGGCCCACCAGTACGGCCAGACGCTGCGCACCATCTGGAAGCTCTCGCTGCCGAACCGGTTCCTCAAGGCAACAGCCGACGACGCACCGGAGACCGCATCCGAGCGCAAGTTCCAGGTGCGCGCCGTGGCCTGAGCACCGGTGCGGGACGTCGCCGCTTGGAATGTCATCGGCTCGGGGCACCACCAATGACGTCCCGCACCTTGTTCCACCGCTGCACGTACGCCGAGTCGAAGCGACGCTCGGCGCGGGCCATGCGCTTGGGACTGCTGACGTAGCGTCGGCGGCCCCAGACCGACGGGGGCTTAGCCAATCGAACCGCACCGACCAGGGCCACCGGCGAGAAGAACACGCCGATCAGTCCGGTGACGACCTTGCCCTTGAGCACGCTGACCAGCGCCAGGGCCAAGTTCACCAGCAGCGCGACGATGGAGGCCCACCACTGCCCGGTGCCCACGGCGCCGGTCACGAAGTCGACGCCGCCGATGAGCAACCCGCTGATGGCCAGAACGCAGAACATGGCGTCCATCGACTTGCGCCCGTCGTCGGTCCAGTAGACGTCGTCCAAGTGCAACCACAGGGCAAACTCGTCGAAGGTGAGGCTGACGCCAACCCCGAAGAACGCGGCCGCCACGTGCAGTGCCACCCCCTCGGGAGTGGCGGCGATCAGGGCCAGCCCGGAGCCGAGCATCGCGATGATGCCGAAAACCTGGTGGTGGATGTGTACGCCACCGATCGCCACGTTGTTGAACGCTCCTCCTGGGGTCGCGCGGGAACGGATGCGTCGGGTGATGAGCCGCGTGCACACGAACGTGACAAGGATGGCGACGAACATCGTGGTCACCGGACTCAGCGCGGTCATGCGGGGCCACCGATCCGGGTGGCCAGCTCAGCAGCGAGCAGGCGGTGCGCCTGCACCAGCGACGGCCCCCACCAGGTGAGGTGGCGCCCCGATACCAGCGCGCACTCCGTGGCCGGGAAGTAGCCGGGACCGTCGTCGGCCGTGAACGCGTACGGCTCGTCGGGCAACACCACGAGGTCGGCGTCCTGCAGCTCGGTCACCGGCGGCCGCGGATAGCGTTCGGGCTGGTCGGCGAAGGCATTGCCGACACCGAGGCGCAGCAGCACATCACCGGCGAAGGTGTCGCGCCCGAGCACGATCCATGGCTTTCGCCACACGGGGACTACGGCGCGCTCCGTCGTCGGCGGTACCTCGGACCAGATGCGCTCGGCCTCACCAAGCCACGCCGGCTCGGCAACGTCGAGAGCCGCATGGAACATCCGGCGCAACGCCGCACAGGCCTGCGGGACCGAGCCCGCGGCCGCAGTGGTTCACACCGGGATGCCCGCGTCCCGCAGCGCGTCCACATCGGACTCACGGTTCTCCTCCGCGTTCGCCAGCACGAGGTCCGGGCGGCAGGCGAGTACCTGCTCGATGGAGGGGTACTTGGAGCCGCCCACTCTGATGACATCGAGTTCGGCCGGGTGCACGCAGTAGTCGGTGGCACCGACCAGTACCCCCGTCGCCGCGACGCTCTCGGTGATCGAGGGCACCAGGCTCACCACCCGCTGCGGGCGGCGCGCCAGCGGAACGGCTGCTCCCAGGTCGTCAACAAGCATGGTCGTCAACAGGCACGGTTGTCCGGACCGCTCAGTCTTTCCACCTCCGGTCGGCGGCATCGGCAGCCTCGTTACGTTCCTTCGCGGTCGCCAACGCCCGCTCTGCTGCTGCTTTGCTGGGGTAGGGGCCCCACCGATCGACGGCGCCCGCTTCGCGGCCCTGGTGCACGGAGTGGTCGGAAGGGCTGTAGTACCACTGGGTGTCGTCATCGCTCATGCCGCCAGCATGACACTGACTGGCCGACAGGTGAAGGCTAGTGGGTGAGCAACACCTTGAGTCCCACCACGAAGGCGCCGAGGACGGACAGCGCAACCCCGGTGAGCAGCAGACGCAGCGAGCGCGGTTCGCCGTGCAACCGTCCCACCACCACGCCGGTCCACCCGATCCTGACGATGAGCAGAACCTCCGCGGTCACGACCATCGAGGTATGCGGGGCGACGTCGAGCCACGCCAGGGCCAGCAGCACCGTCGGAACCAGCCCCGAGGTGAGCACCGGCACCGCGTCGCGCACATGATGCCGATAACGCGCGCCAACCGGACAGCTGCTCGACACGCATGCTGCCGCCGACCGTCTCCGCGAACAGGTGTGCAAAGAAGGTGGATACCGCAGTGCCCAGCACGATGAGCACCGCGGTACCGCTACGCACATCGGCGATGGAGAGCGGTACAAGTGCCGCCAGCACGAGGATGTTGCCGTACACGTAGGCCGAGGTCCGGCTGGCGGCATCGGCTGCAGGCAGGGATTCGCCGCGCTTCGGGGACCAACGGCGCGGATACATCGGCCTCCGATGTTAGTCGTGCGTACATTGCGCCCGGTGCACCTACGCCGCTTCCCTTAGGGTGGCCCGATGATGACGTACCGGTGTGTCCACCGTTCGGTGCCGTTCGCCGCGCCCGAGGTCGGCTGTTGAGCGCCGATCAGCCCAGCGCTCCCGACGGTCCCGTCGACGAAGCATTCGATCGCTTGGTAGACGAAGGCGACGAGCGGCTCGGACGGCCGCTGCTGCCGCTGATCGGCACTGGCTTGCTCGGCGGGGTCGACGTCGGCACCGGCGTGTTGGCTTACTTCGTGGTGCAGCACTACACGCACAACACACTGCTGGCGGGAGCCGCGTTCTCCATTGGCTTCGTGGCGCTACTGCTGGCTCACAGTGAGCTGTTCACGGAGAACTTCTTGGTACCGGTCGCCGCAGTGGTCGCCGGGCACGCGAGCATCTGGTCCATGGCGCGCCTCTGGGGTGTCACGCTGGCCACCAACCTGCTCGGCGGCTGGGCCATCGCCTGGCTGATCGTCACCGGCAGGCCCGACCTGAAGTCGACCGCCGTCGAGGTGTCCGATCACTACTTCGAGCTCGGCATCACTCTGCAATCGTTCGTGCTGGCCGTGCTGGCGGGCACGGTGATAACCCTGATGACGCGCATGCAGCACTCCACCCCGAGCTTGGGAGTGCAAATCGTTCCCGCGATCTTGTTCGGGTCGCTGCTCGCGGGCGGTCAACTGTTCCACTCGGTGCTTGATTCGCTGTTCATGTTCGCCGGACTGCATTCGGGATCGTCGTACGGGTATCTGGACTGGCTCTCCGCGATGGGCTGGTCGGCGCTGGGCAACATCGTCGGCGGCATCGGGCTGGTGACGTCGATCCGCCTGCTGCGCACGCACCGGCGGGTGCGAGAGGAACGGGCGAGCAGCACCTGATCCCACTGCGAATGCCTCGGTGGTACGGCACAGGTTTGAGCGGGACGTACCCGGTTGTCATGGGTGATCGTGGCCGTTTAGTGGTTCCGGCTGAGCTTCGCGAACGGCTGCACCTCGACGCCGGCTCGCCGGTGATGCTCATCGACACGCCGCAAGGTGTCGTGCTGGCAACCCGTGCGCAGGCAAAGGGACTGGTGCGCGCCGCGCTGGCCGGGCCGAGCCTGGTTGACGAGCTGCTCGCCGATCGCCGCGCGCAGGCTGCCGCCGACGACGCCGCGTGAACCTGTTCGACGCCTCGGCCTTGCTCTGCTTCCTGCAAGGGGAACCGGGCGCCGACGTGGTCGAGCGCGAGCTCTTGAACGGTGGCGCGTGCACCGCGGCGAATTGGTCCGAAGTGTGCCAAAAACTTCTGTCGCGCGAGCAGGACTGGAGTCTCGCTCGCGGTCTGCTGCTGAGCTACGGGCTCAGGATCGAGCCACTGCTGGCTGCCGACGCCGAGCAGGCAGCCCAGCTATGGCGAAGGGGGTCGGGACTGTCCCTGGCCGACCGGCTGTGTCTGGCGACGGGACAACGACTGCAAGCTACAACATGGACTGCGGACACCGCGTGGGGCACGTCGAACGATGTTCGCCAGCTCCGCTAAGTAGGTCGCTGCGAAGCCACGCCCGAATTTCACGCATCTCCTCCGAGAGATGGCGCGCCTCCGCCACCGAACGGCCGGGCGTGTCGCGGCTCGAGCATGTCCGGCTCGGGGGTGGCGAGCGCCAGCCGGAGGAAGTGCTGCACCTGCGGAGAGTGCGCATCGGCCCGACGGCACAGCACAGCGGTCTCCACGACGGGGAGGTGCTGGCGCAGCGGTCGCGCTACGACCTCCGGACCGGCCATCATCTGCACCGACGTCGGCAGTACGGACACCCCGAGCCCGGCGCCCACTCCGAGTGGTGGAAGCTGCACCACCCCGACGTCGGCGCGCCGGGAGCGCACGTGCTCGACCACGCCGTCGGGTCCGTCCTCCACGACGTCGAGCAGGAGCCGCCCGGGCGGGCCCTCGACGCCTCGGAACGGACGGAGGCCTGGACCCGCATCGCCTTCGACATCGTGCTCGCACCCGAGCAGGTGGAGCAGTCATGACCGCAGCGTCTGACGCCGCGTCCGGTGCCGCTTTCGATGACGCTGCGGCCGTGACGCTGTACGTCAGCCCGCGCGGGCTGATCACGTCGACGATCACCTACGGCACCCGAATCTTCAACATCGAGTTCGACTTTATCGACCACCAGCTACGCATCCGCACCAGCGACGGAGAGACGCGGGCGATCGCCCTCGAGTCCAAGTCGGTTGCAGTGTTTTACGCCCAGCTCATGCGCGCGCTGGTCGAGCTGGGCATCGAGACGCAGATCCAGTCCCGGGCCCAATGAGGTCGATCCGGCGATTCCGTTCGCCGAGGATCACCGACATGCCACCTACGACGCCCAGGCCGCGCAATTGTTCTGGCGCCAGCTGGTGCAGGCCGACCGGGTGCTGCACCAATTCCGGTCCCATTACGTCGGTAAGGTGAGTCCGGTGCACCTCTCCTAGGGTGCCCTGGACCTGGCCTGCACCCGGTTCTCCGGGCGCACCGCACCGACCACCCCGGCGGCGCGCCGAACTGCGGTGATCGGGTGATGGAGGAGGGCTACTCCCACGAGCTGAGCAGCTGCGGGTTCTGGCGCGGCGGCGGGGACAAGGGCGCGTCCTACGCCTACGCCTATCCTTGCGCACCACCTACGCCGCGGCCGCCGACCGCGGCAAATGGGACCGGGCCGCCCTCGAGGCAGATCCAACCCGGTGGAACCACCGCCGCTGATTAAGAGACCTGCCGACCCACGAATCGAACCGAAAGCGGGAGCACCATGAAGGAAGTCATTGCGGGCGTCGAGATCCCCGACACAACGCTGGTGGCGGAAGCGACCGAACTGGTCCACGCCAGTGCTTCGACGCTGCTTTACCACCACTCACGCCGGGTATATCTGTTCGGCACGCTCCAGGGGCGCCGACGCGGGCTGAGCCCGGACCCGGAGCTGCTCTACGTCGGCGCCATGTTCCACGATCTCGGCCTGACCGAAAAATACCGACGAGCCGACCAACGGTTCGAGATCGACGGGGCAGACGAGGCGCAGCGCTTCCTCCGCACACATGGCATCAACGACGCCGACGCGCACAAAGCCTGGCTGGGTATTGCACTGCACACCACGCCAGAAGTGCCCTATCACCTCGACCCGGAAACTGCACTCGTGACCGCGGGCGTCGAAACGGACGTCCTCGGCATCGGCCTGAGCGATCTCGACGACAGCTCCTGCGCCGAGGTCGTGGCCGCACATCCGCGCCCCGACTTCAAAGCACAGATTCTGCGCGCCTTCTTCGACGGCATGAGGGACCGGCCCGACACCACCTTCGGAACCATGAACGACGACGTCCTCGCCCATTTCCTGCCCGACTTCCAGCGCAGCGACTTCGTCAAGATCATCGAGAACAACCCTTGGCCGTCGTGAGCGTCACCACCGAAGACCACCTCGTTCGCGACGAAGGCGAAGCATTCCCCGCGTGACCGGCCGGCCAAGGACATGTCTGATGAGTTCGTCGAAATCGACGGAATCGACACCAGTGCAGTACCCAGCGGGACGGGTTGTGTCGAGTGCATGAGCGGTGACGGTACCGGTTGGTGGATGAATCTTGGGCGTCGCGCTCACTGTGGCCACATCGGTTGTTGTGACAGTTTCCCCTCGCAAAACGGCTCAACGGCTTCGCCTCCGGCGCCGGTGGTGCAGGCGCAAGCGGCATTGTCCTCGTCACAACCCACTTCTAAGCGAAGGAAACACAGTGACCACACCCCTGCCTACCGAGGTTGCTGTTCGCCTTGTGGTGGGCACCGAAATGCTGTCCGGAGGCACCCTGGTCAACGGGGTCATCACAATCACCCCGCAGCCCCGTGAGGTGATCGCCCGAACCGCTAAGACGGGCATCATGATGCAACCGGTCGCGGTCACCGTCGCCGACTATCAGAAGCAGTCGACCAGCGCCTTCTTACCCTTCTTCGCCTAGCCCCCTGCACGTCTCCCCCGTCTAGCTCCGGCCGGGCGGGGGAGTTTGTGCCTTTTAGGGACTCAGCGCGCCATAATCTTGCGAACGTGGTGCTCGGGCTCGGATGGGGGCGTGCTCGGTCAGCAAAAGCTCTTCACGCCAGCCGCGCACTGCTGCCTGGCGTACTGCGACTGGATCTCTCCAGAAGTCGGTCCGCGTCCAGCACCGCCGGGATCCAGGTAGCCCTGGTACTCAGGGCAGGACGGGTCGAACCTCCCCACCGCCATCGCCCGCGCCGCGCAACCCGCGGTGCCGGTTGCTGCCTTCGGAACAGGCGCGCGCGTTGTGGTCGGCGGAACATACTTGGCAGTGGTCGGAGCGGCTGTTGTTGTCGGCGCGGGCGTGGTAGCGGAGCTCGTTAGTGCTCCGGGAGGAGGGAAAGTCCACTCGAATCGGTTCCCGGTGCCGTTGGTGGCCCCACCGTTGGCATCCAACAGCAGCACGCCAGAGGTGGCCGGCACGTCGAGCATCACGGTCCCCTTGTACTTCGAGGACGGCAGTAGGTCCGAGGCCAGCTCGGGAACCTCGCAGGAACTCGATGCGGAGCCGTAGAGGGTCTGCGTCACCTGGTCGTCCGGGCTGACGTAGTGCCAGTTCTGTTCTGCGAACGGGTCGATGCTCAATTGGGACCGGTCGTACTCGGGTCGAGTCTCGAGAGAGATGGCCACCGCCATCAGGTGCCCATTCACAGGCCGCTCATGCACCTGACTGGAGTACTTGTCCACGCACGGTGGATCGACGGTGATGGCGTCCACGGTGAAGTCCAACGCATACCCGCGGCTCGCCTCTACCGCGTCCTGTCGCCCGCCCACGGTCTCGATCTTCGCGCCCCGCTTGCTGAACTTCGTCATGCCACCGGATGGGTCCTCGTTGGCTGTGGTCGCCGGTGCTGACTGCGTCGCCCCGGGCAGCGAAGCTGCTGGCGCTGTCGTCGTCGGCGCTGTCGTCGTCGGCGCTGTCGCGGGCGCCCCCCACTGCACCCGGCGACCAGCACACTTCCAGCTATGGCCGCGATGATCACTCGCCTCATGGTTCCTCCCCGGTGCGTTGGTAATCCGAACATCATGCTCTGGTAAAACGCGGTGCGGGTAACGGTCATGCTGGCGGCTACCCCATCGCCGTCGTCAGCCCATCGGACGGGCACGGCCGGCGCAAAGCATGCTCCTACTTGTAGAAGACGGAGACGCCGCCGTGTTTCGAGCACGCGCCCTGGTGGTGCTCGGCGTACGACAGGCTGCCATCAGCGCATAGCGCGGTTGCCCCGCCGCCAGGCACGACTGGCGGCTCAGCCTGGCGAGTTGGCGCCGGTACGGGCGCAGGCGCCTGAGGTGCTGGAGCCGCGGGAGGTGCTGGAGCGGCGGGAGCCGCGGGAGGTGCTGGAGCCGCGGGAGCCACGGGAGGTGCTGCGTTGTTGACGCTGACCGGGTTGTACTTGGCGGCCGCGGACATCCAGTCCCCGGATATCGCCTGCTGCGCGGTAGGCAGGTCCAGCTGTCCAGCGCATACGAGATCGTGCAGGTGGTTCTCGAGGTGGTCCTTGACATCGGCGCTGCCCGCGCCGTGGTAGGTCTCCGACCAGAGGTTCGCAGCGGTGTTGTCCCCGCCCAGCTCAAGCGGGATCAGGTGGTCGAGCTCGTACGCGCCGCTCGGCGGCGGGTAGGCGATTGCGTAGGAGGCGAAGACTGTCTTACGAGTGTCCTCGGTGACGTCGCGGACGCTCGCGCTGTAGCCGGAAACGCAGACCTGTGCGGTCGTCGCGGTAGCGAAGGCGTGACCCGGGGTGAGCGCACGGTTCGGCTCACCGGCAACCACAACAGGCGGTGGTGGCGGCGCAGCCGGCAAGCTCGTCGGGGGTTGTGCATTGCTGGTGGTTGCCGGGGGCGGAGTGGTCGTGGTCGTGGGAGGCGTGGTCGTCGGAGGTGCGGTGGTGGTCGTGGGGGCTTGCGTCGCGGTCGTCGTCTCCTGGGCGGCCGTGGGCTTCGGCTTCGGCATCAAAGATCCGATTACGGCGAGGAGGACAAACACGGCCAAGATCGACCCCCCGGTGATCCATGGCCACCGCCTTCGCCGCTTCCTCAGCGTCGGCTGATCTTGCGGTGGAACTGGACCCACTGCGGTCCCCGTGGCGGTCCGGACTGATCGGTCACAGCGCCCCCTCGGCCTCGATGATTCAGGAATCATGCACGCAGCTTGATCGGGTAACGATCAAGCTGTCGCTCTTGCCAGCGTCAGCAGCAGGCGCGATAGCCACGGGTCTGTCACGGGCGATTCGACGACCGCAGCACCCCGATCCTGCCCCGTCTCTGCCCCGTCATTCGAGTCGATTCCAAGCGGTTGACGCGCTCAGTACGGCAACCGTGGATCCTGCCTACACCGCCTCCCACTGCAAAAGCGCCGTGGCCGGCCGCGATGCGAAGTACTGAGTGGACGAGCTGGCCTGTAAGCCGGATCCTGTGGTCAGCACGAATGCTGGCCGGCGACCATCCATCTGGGTGCATCGTCACCGATGCCCTCAAGCGGTCCACCCGCAGGCTCGGGCGAGCAGCCCTCGAACGCCTGCGCAGCCGCACCGGCGAACCGATGCGGCCTTTGACCTTGCTCCGGGTGGGGTTTACCTAGCCGCCCCGGTCACCCGCGACGCTGGTGCGCTCTTACCGCACCGTTTCACCCTTACCAGCGCACGCGCTGGCGGTCTGTTTTCTGTGGCACTGTCCCGCGGGTCACCCCGGGTTGCCGTTAGCAACCACCCTGCTCTGTGGAGTCCGGACTTTCCTCGGCGACGGGCCCGCCAGCGTGCGCTGTCAGTTCCCGCCGACGCGGCCGCCCGGCCAACTCGTCCAGCCGGCACTCTACTGCCCCCGCCCGGCGACGCTGCGCGCTCATGCTCCGCACAGCTGCGCCTCGTCTCGGAATATGAGACGGATTTCCCATTGCGCAGGACAAGGCGGACAGTGGGGGTGTGCAGCACGGCAGCGCGGCGTTGGACGACGCACCCAGCCCGTACCGCTGGGTGGTGCTCGGCGCGGGCACGCTCGCGCAGGGGGCGACGGCGGCGATCTTCCTCGGCCTTGCCTCCGTCACCCCGTTGCTGCGCAGCGCCTACGACCTGGGAGTACCCGGCGTCGGAGTGCTGCTCGGGCTCATCTCCGCCGGGATTCTGCTGACCCTGCTGCCCTGGGGCTTGCTCACCGACCGGGTGGGTGAACGGCCCGTCATGGTGGCGGGCCTCGCCGGCGCGAGTGCGGCGTTGTGCACGCTGGCGGTGGTCCATGCCGCCGGTCTGGCGGCCGCATTATTGCTGCTCACCGGCGCGGCAGGCGCCAGCGTCAACGCAGCCAGCGGTCGTGCGGTGCTCACCTGGTTCCCACACGGGGGGCGCGGGTTGGCCATGGGCGTGCGGCAGTCCTCCACCCCCTTGGGAGCCGCAGCTGCCGCTGCGTTCCTGCCCGCGCTGGGTAGCGCGCACGGGCTGAGCGCGGTGTACCGCGCCTTGGCCGCCGTGTGTCTGCTCAGCGCGGGCCTCGCCGCCGCGGCCATCCATGAACCGCGCCCTCCCCCCGCCCGTCCCACCGGCCGGGGTCGACTGCGGGTTGTCCTCAGCAACCGGGGACTGTGGCGGCTGTCGCTGGCCAGCGGACTGCTCGTCGTCCCGCAGTTCACCCTCGGAGCATTGCTGGTGGAGTACCTGCACGACGCCAAGGGCGTGGCGGTGGCGGCGGCAGCCGCGGTGCTCGGCGTCGCGCAGTTCTCCTCGGCGGGTGCCCGTCTGGTCGTCGGCGCGTGGTCGGACCACGTCGGCAGCCGGGCCGGGCCGTTGCGCACGGTGGGCCTCGCCACCGGCGCCTGCTTTCTGGTGCTCGCACTTTTCGACCACACCGCGGCCGTCGGCTCTGCGGTGCTCGTCCCGATACTGGCACTAGCCTTGGTGCTCGCGACCTGCTGGAACGGGTTGGCCTTCACCCTGGCCGGGGAGATGGCGCCGCCGGGGCAGGGCGCCGCGGCGATGAGCCTGCAGAACTCCGCCAACTACCTCGCGGCGGCGTTCACCCCGGCGCTGGCGGGTGCGGTGGCGGCGCACTTCAGCTGGACGGCAGTGTTCGTGCTCGCGGGAACGGCAGCGGTCAGCTCGGCGATATTGCTCCGCCAGGGCGCTCGGCTGGACACGACCATGCGCGCGGGGACCACCGCTGGATAGAGTTGGATCCTGTGTCGGCCACCGAGATCGTGTTGCTCGCGGTGGTCGGTTTCATCTCGGGTGCGGTGAACGCCGTCGCCGGCGGCGGGTCCCTGATCGTGTTCCCCGCGCTGCTGGCCGCCGGGCTCCCTGTGCTGGATGCGAACGTCACCAACTCCATCGCCCAGTGGCCCAGCTACCTCGGTGGCACCGTCGGCCAGCGCAGCGACCTGGTCGGGCAGCGCAGACGGCTCCTGCTGGTGCTGCCGGTGGCGGCCGCGGGCTCGCTGTGTGGTGCGGTGTTGCTGTTGATGCTGCCGTCCTCGGTGTTCGGTGCCATCGTGCCGATCTTGGTGCTCGGCGCGAGCGCACTGATGGCGCTGCAACCCCACATCAAGCGCTGGACCGGGGACCCGCAGCCCGGCCAACCCGACCGCACACCGGCCATGCTCATCGCCATCTTCTTCGCCGCGGTCTACGGCGGCTACTTCGGTGGCGCGCTCGGAGTCATCCTGATGGCCCTGCTGGCCATCACCGCCAATGACACCTTGCGCCGGGTGAACGCGACCAAGATGGCACTGTCGCTGACGGCCGCCACGGTGACCATCGTGGTGTTCTCCGCGCTCGGCGCGCCGGTGCACTGGGCGATGGTGGCCACCGTGGGTCCGGCGACGCTGATCGGTGGCTTCCTGGGTGCCAAGCTGGCCCAGCGGCTCAACGACGAGTGGCTGCGCTGGTCGGTGGTGGTGCTCGGCGTGGCCGTCGGCATCTACCTGTTGGTGTCCTGACCGGTGCTCGCGCCGCTGCTGCTGGCTGCTGTGCTGGTGTTCGCGATCGTCGCGCCTCGCGGGTGGTCGGAGGCCGTCGTGGCGTTGCCCGCCGCCGCCCTCGTGGTGCTGGCCGGCGTGGTGTCGCCGACGCTGGCCTTGGCGCAGCTCCGTGAGCTGGGGCCGACGGTGGGGTTTCTGGCCGCAATCCTGGTACTGGCGCACCTGGCTGATGCGCACGGCGTGTTCGCGTGGTTGGCGTCGCTGCTCGCGCGTGGGTCGCGGGGAGATCCCGGCCGCCTCTTGGTGCTGGTGTTTGCTGCCGCGTCGGTGACGACCGCGGTGCTCAGCCTGGATGCGACGGTCGTACTGCTGACGCCCGCCATCCTCGCCACGGCCGTCGCGCTGCGGGTGCACCCGCGCCCGCACGTGTACGCCAGTGCGCACCTGGCGAACTCCGCGTCCACCCTGCTTCCGGTCTCCAATCTCACCAACCTGCTGGCCTTCTCCGCCTCCGGGTTGAGCTTCCTCGGCTTCACGGCGCTGATGGCCGTGCCCTGGCTGGTGACGGTGCTGCTCGAGCTACTCGTGTTCCGGCTGTTCTTCGCCGCCGACTTGACGGCACCCGCTGAAGCCGCCGCGATCCCCGCCCCGGTCGCGGCACCGCGCGCAGCGCTCGTCGTGCTGGCCGCGACTCTCGTGGGTTTTGCGGTGTCCGGCTTCATCGGACTGGCGCCGGTGTGGGTAGCTGCTGCGGGAGCGCTCGCGCTTGCCGTGCCCGCACTACGTGCGCGGCGAACCACAATGCGCCACCTGGTGCTCGAAGCATCACCGCTGTTCTGTGCCTTCGTGCTGGCCTTGGGTGTGGTGGTGGCGGGAGTGACCTCCGGCGGAATCGGACGGGCGCTCGACGACCTGGTGCCCCACCAGCCTTCCCTGCCGGCGCTGCTGGCGGCCGCGACGTTGGCGGCGGTGCTGGCCAATGTGGTGAACAACCTGCCCGCCACGCTGGTGCTGCTCGCCGCGCTCGGCGCCGGTGCCCACCCCGGGCTGATCCTCGCGGTGCTGCTCGGCGTGAACATCGGTCCGAACCTCACCTATATCGGCTCACTGGCGACCCTGCTGTGGCGGCGCGTGCTGCGGAGCCGGGAGGCGGCGCCCTCGCTGCGCACCTTCACCCTTTTAGGCCTGATCACGGTGCCCTTGACGCTGCCTGCCGCGGTCGTGGCCCTGTGGTTGGGACTCCGTGTCGGCGGGGTGTGAGACCCGGTCGCGTCAGCCCTGCAGAGCGGCCAGGTAGGAGGTCCCGTTGACCAGACGCACCGAGGCGACGCCGTCCGGGTAGAACTCCGCGATGCTCAGCGAGGCCAGGTCGAGGTGCAGCCGGTAGAGCAGCGACGGCCCACAGTCCAGGGCCATCCGCAGCAGGGTCTTGATCGGCGTCACGTGGCTGACAACGAGAACCGTAGCGCCGCTGTAGTTTTCGACGAGCTCGTCGCGCGCCAGCCCCACGCGTTGATGCACGGCGTCAAAGCTCTCTCCCGCCGGCGGTGCCACCGAGGTATCGCTGAGCCAACGTCGATGCAAAACGGGGTCGCGCTGTGCTGCCTCGTGGAAGGTCAATCCCTCCCACGTTCCGAAGTCGGTCTCGGTGAGCCCTTCGTGCACCGTGACCGGCAGCCCCAGCGCCTGGGCGGCAGCGTCGGCGGTCTGACGGGCCCGGCCCAGGGGCGAGGAGACGACAGCAGCGATGTCGCCCAGCGTGGCGACGTGGTGGCTGGCCGCCCGCGCCTGCTGCCTGCCCAGCTCGCTCAGCTCCGGATTACCGCGTCCGGAGTAGCGACGCTGCACCGACAAGGCGGTCTGGCCGTGGCGCAGCAGGAACAGCCGCGTCCGAGTGCCGGTGGCCCCGGTCCACCCCGGAGCAGGCGGGGCGATCGCCGTTGGCGTGGCTTTGCCGGTCGCTGCGTCCATGGCCTCGTTGGCCAGCCGGTCCGCGTGCGCGTTCTCCGCGCGCGGGATCCAGGTGAAGCGCACCCGGGCAAAGCGACCGACCAGCGCGGTGGCCTCGGCGGCCAGCTGCCGCAGCTCGGCGTGCTTGATCTTCCAACTACCGCTCATCTGCTCGACCACCAGCTTCGAGTCCGCCCGCACCTCGACCTCGCCGGCATCGAGCTCGGCGGCCGCCGCCAGGCCCGCGATCAGTCCGCGGTATTCGGCGACGTTGTTGGTGGCGTGCCCGATGCTCTGCGACCGCTCCGCCAGCACGGTGCGCGAACCGTCCGCGGCGAGCACCACGGCGCCGTATCCGGCCGGGCCCGGGTTACCGCGGGAACCACCATCGGTCTCCACCAGCACCCGGAGCGAGCTCACAGACCGGATTCCTTGGTTCGCACCAGGATTGCTCCGCATTCCTCGCAGCGCAGCACCTGCTCGGCGGGAGCGGCGGCGAAGTGCGCCATGACGTTGCGGTCGAGCTCCATCCGGCAGGCACCACACCGCCGCGCCTGCAGCAGTGCTGCCCCGGCGCCGCGGCTGGCGCGTTGGCGCTCGTACACGGCGAGCAGGTCCGCCGGAAACTCGTCACCCATTTCGGCGCGATCCGCCCGGCAACGCTGCTCGCTCACGTCCAGATCGGCTACCGCGTCCTCGCGCCGCCTGCGGGCGTCGACCAACTCGTCCTCGATCTTGCTCAGCTGCGAACCGGCGTGTTCGTGGTCCGCGGCGGAGGCCTCCCGCCGTTCCATCACCTCGAGTTCCTCGTCCTCCAATATGGACTGACGACGAGTAAGGGTGTCGAGCTCGTGCTGCAGCTCTGTCATCTGCTTCGGACTCACCGTGCCACTGGCCAGCAGCTTGCGGTCCTTCTCCTCACGGTTGCGGACCGCCTCGACTTCCCGCTCGAGCTTGCGGATGTCGCGGTCAAGGTCGTCCAGCACGGTCTCCACGGTGACGGCGGCGTCCTTGCGGCCCTGCCGCTCGGCCTCGAGCCGCTCGACCTCCTGAGCCTCCGGCAGGGTGGCGCGCCGATGGGTGATGCGGGTCAATTCGGCGTCGATCGCGGCGAGGTCCAGCAGCTTGCGCTGCACAGCGGGGTCGACGTTCACTCGGTGGGCTCCAAGGGTGTGGGTGAGGTGCTACCGCGACCCAGTGTCCATGGGTCGGTGCGTAGCTGCGATAGGCGAGTCTGCACCTTATCGCCGAACGCCTCGTCCACCACGCCCTGCGCCTGCCCGCACCACGGTTGCTCGCTGGCCCAGTGGGCGACGTCGACCAGCGCCGGTCCCCCCGCCCTGAGGTGCTCATCCGCAGGGTGGTGGCGCAGATCGGCGGTGACATAGACGTCGGCTCCAAGTCGGGTCACCGTGGACAGCAAAGAATCGCCCGCACCACCGCACATCGCCACGCTGCGCACCATGCGGGCCGGATTTCCCGCCGCCCGCACCCCCCATACTGTCCGCGGCAGAGCGTCCGCGACCCGGGTGGTGAACTCCCGCAACGACTCCGGCTGCGCTAGCTCACCCAGCCGACCGAGGCCGCAGGACGACGGCCGCGGCGCGAGCTCGAGCACGTCGTACGCAGGCTGCTCGTAGGGATGCGCGGCGAGCAGTGCCGCGATCACCTCGCTGCGGCGCCGGCGTGGCGCCACCACTTCGATGCGGTCCTCACGCACCAGCTCCAGTCGGTCGACGGTGCCGATCGTCGGCTGCGCCCCCTCACCCGGCCTGAACTGTCCCGTCCCGGTGACGGTGAACGCGGCCTCGCTGTATGCCCCGAGCTTCCCGGCCCCTGCGGCGAACAGTGTCGCCTTGACCTGCGCACTGTCGGCCCCGACGGGCACCATGGTGATCACCTTGTCCCAGCACTCGGGCTCGGCGTCCAACGGACCGGAGACCAGCACGCCCAGCCGCGCGGCCAGTGCGTCGGACACTCCCGGGTGGGCTGCGTCGGCGTTGGTGTGGGCCGTGAAGAGCGCACAGCCGGCCCGGATCAACCGGTGCAGCAGTGCCCCTTTGGCGGTGTCGACGCCCACTCCGGTAACCCCGCGCAGCAGCAGTGGATGGTGTACCACCAGGGCCTGCGCGCCGCAGTCGAGAGCTTCGCTCACCACCGCCTCGGTGGCATCGACGGCGAACAGCACCGTGTCCACCTCCTCGGCCGGGTCGCCGCACACCAAGCCCACCGCATCCCAGTCCTGGGCAAGCTCGGGTGGGTAGGCCGCCTCCAGGACGTCGACCAGCTGACGAACACGAATTGTCATGGCAGCACTGCTTTCATCGTCTTGGCCAAGGTGCGCGCATCCTCGGCTCCGCGCACCGCCACCCGAAGATGGTTCGCCGTCAGCCCCGGGAACGTGTCGCAGCGCCGTACGGCGATCCCGCGCGAGACGAGAGCCTGGCGTACGCGGTCACCATCGGAAACCTGCAGCAATAAGAAGGGCCCCCCCGTGGACCCGACGACCCAGTCCCCCAGCAGCTCCAGCATCAGCGCCCGTTCCTCGGCGATCACCTCGGCCTCGCGCTGCGCCCACCGGACCGCGTCGGGCTCGCAGCAGGCCCGGATCGCCTCCAGCTGCAGCGTCCCCAGCGGCCAGTGCGGCCGGGCGCGGGCGAGTCGGGCCAGTAGCTCGGGATCACCCAGCAGGTAGCCGGCCCGCAGACCCGCAAGCGCCCACGTCTTGGTCAAGCTCCGCAGCACCAGAACGTCGGGCAACGACTGCCCAGCCAGCGACGCCGGTTCTCCCGGCGCCGAGTCCGCGAAGGCTTCGTCCACGACCACGGTGCGGCCCGGTCGACGCAAGGCCAGCACATCCGCCGGCGCGTGCAGCACGGACGTGGGATTGGTGGGGTTGCCAAGTACCACCAGGTCGGCCTGCGCGGGCACCGCCGCCTGCGCCAGGCTCCACGGGCGCGGTAGCACCACGCGCTCGACCGCCACTCCGGCCTTCCGCATGGCCAGTTCGGGCTCGGTGAAGGACGGGTGGATCACGGCCGCCAGCGCAGGCTGCAGCGCGGGAAGCAGCGCGAACCCTTCCGCGGCGCCAGCCAGGAGCAGCACCTCCTCGGCGGTACGTCCGTGCCGCGCAGCCACCTGCTCCCGGGTTGTCCGGTCCTCGGCCGCGCTGGGGTAGGCGGCCAGATCATTCAGCCGTTGGGCGAGCCGGGACCGCAGCCATTCCGGTGGTCGCCGACTTCGGACGTTGACGGCGAAGTCCAGCAGACCGGGGCGCGCATCGACATCGCCGTGATGGCCCAAGGCAGCCAACTCTGTCGCTCCAAGATCCGACACAGAGGCCTCCACGGCCATTGACCCTACGGCGCCCGAGAGGCCCACCGACGGCGGTGGCCTACCGTAGAGAGGTGCGACGAATCAGGTTTCTGCTGAAGCCGGGCTGGCTGATCCTCGCCGTGGTGGTCGCCGGGTTCGCCTACCTGTGCTTCAACTTGCTCGCACCGTGGCAGTTGGGTAAGAACATCACCACCGAACAGCGCAACACCCAGATTAACGACTCCTTCACCGCGCGTGCGGTCCCGCTGGGAGAGATCGATGCCGCTGGGCAGGAACCGCGCAGCGTGCAGGAGTGGCGTCGCGTCACCGTGTCCGGCACGTACATTTCCGACAAGCAGGTGCTGGCCCGGCTGCGCACGGTGCTCGGGGAGCCCGCCTACGAGGTACTGACCCCGTTCCGCGTTGCCGACGGACCGCTGCAGGGCCGCGTCGTGCTCATCGATCGGGGGTACGTCCGCCCGGTGCAGGGCACCCAGCCGCCGCCGGTGGTTGGCGCCCCCGCCGGCTCGATGCAGATCGAGGCGCGCATCCGGGTGGACGAGGAGGTGCAGTCCAGGGCGAACTTCGACACCGGCGGCGTGCAGCAGGTGTACGCCGTCAACGCCGGGGCGGTCGGCGCCGCAACCGACCTCCCGATCCTGCCCGGATATTTGCAGCTGGCCGAGAACCAGCCCGGAGTGCTCACCGCGTTGCCGCTGCCCCAGCTGGACGCCGGCCCGTACCTGTCCTATGGGCTGCAGTGGATCGCGTTCGGCATCATGGCGCCGCTGGGCCTCGGCTACTTCGTGTGGGCAGAGCTCAAAGAGCGGCGCAACAGCCGCGAGGATGCGGGTTCACCGATCCTCTCCGAACCCGAGCCGCAACCCGAACCCGAGCCGGTGCCGATGCTGGCCGACCGCTACGGCAAGCGCCGCTGAGAGCAGCGCACTGCCGAGCTGGACTGCACGCGAGACCCGCACCGCCCGGCGTAGGTCCACGGTGCCCGGTGGTGGTCCGGCGCCCAGCGTCGGCCGAAGTTCGACGCCGTAGGGGTACACCGTCTCCCCGCCCAGCCGCACGCCCAGCGCCCCGGCCATGGCCGCTTCCACCACACCCGCGTTGGGGCTGGGGTGCGCGTGCGCGTCCCGGCGCCACACCCTCAACGCTCCGTGTGGAGAGCCACCCACCATCGGAGCAACGCAGGCCGTCAGCAGCCCAGCGACCCGGGCGGGGGCGAGGTTCAGTAAGTCGTCGAGCCGGGCGGCTGACCATCCGAAGCGTTCGTAACGTGGTGAACGGTGCCCGATCATCGCGTCCAGGGTGTTCACCGCGCGGTAGCCGAGTAGGCCGGGAACTCCCGCGACGGCGCCCCACAGCAGCGGCGCCACCACCGCGTCAGCGGTGTTCTCGGCCACCGACTCCAGGGCGGCGCGGGTCAACCCCGCGGCGTTCAGGCCCGACGGGTCGCGCCCGCACAAGGACGGCAGCCGGACGCGCGCCGCCGTTACGTCGCCCGCCTCCAGCTCCGCGGCGATGGCCGCACCCTCGCGCAGCAGCGAGGTACCACCGAGCACCACCCAGGTCGCCGCTGCGGTCACCGGCAACTCCAAGCCTGGCCGCCGTCGGGCCAGCACGAGCACGCCACCGACGAGCACACCGACGTGCACTGCCCCCGCTGCGGCGCTGTCGCGATAGGTGAACCGCTCGAGCGACATCGCTGCGCTTCCGAATCCGGCAACCGGATGCCACCGCCGAGGATCGGCCACCACCGCGTCCACGGCTACGCCGATCAACAGCCCCAGCGCTCGCTGCGACACCGTTCCCCTCTCGTCGAGGACACCTCGGCACGCTCACCCACACCGGAAGTGGCTCAGCGTTCCCAACCGAACCGGTCAAGAGGGTGGGCGCGATAGGGATCGAACCTACGACCGCCTGTGTGTAAGTCAGTCCGGGCCGATATTTCACAGTCCCGACAATCCTTACAGTCCCGGTCAGAGCCCGTTTTCGTCCACACGTTCTTGATGAATCCACATGCGACCACGCAGGATGCGACCACATTGCGACCACCACACTACCTGTCCAATGTAGACGGGACGCATCCGGACGCCATGCGAAGCGCTAGTCTCCGGCGACATCTGAATCCCAGCGCTAGGCCTGGCAATCGAGTACGACGGCAGGTACTGCCACGAAGGAAACGAAACCCGCGACACCACCAAGACTGCTCGGCTGCTTGCTGCTTGCTGCTTGCTGCTTGCTGCAGGCTTTCGCGCATCACGTCCGGCAGAACCTTGCTCCCTTCGCGATCGGCAGACCACCCTCCTCGCCGGACCCATCTGCCCATGACATCGCGCGCGAACCCGATCCCGGACCCGTGACCGAAAATCTTCGCAGTTCGTAGCCTGGTCAGGCCTCGAGAGGCAGGAACGCGAGTTCGACCAATGACGCACCCGCAGACGTTCATCGTCGTCGACCATCCCTGGGGCCTCGTTGTCCTGCCGCTCCCCCACAGCGCTGCCCAGTGGCTTCTTGACGTTGTACTCCTCTGCGGTGCCGGCTGGTGACTGATCGCTGGGCAACGGCGCTGCAGCCAACCAGTCCGACTGCATCGATGGTGGCCAGGGCCGGGATCGAACCGGCGAGCCTTCGCTTTTCAGGCAGTCGCTTTCGTCGTTTTTCGTTGACTAGCATAAACATGCTTCTAACAGCGAATATGCGGTCTTAAGCGATCGCATGCCTTGCGTTACTTTTCGTTGACTCCCGTCCAAAACGTTGGGTAAACGTTGGGCTGGTGCTCGCTCCGGTGTGGATCCTCGATGAGTCAGCGGACGCCACCCCGGCGCCGGTCATCCATGCGGCGAACCCGGACAGGGCCAGCGCCGGGGCCGCCAGCACTGTCGGGCACCGCACGGCGACCCGCCGCCACAGCTCCTGATACTCCCGGGCGGTACGCTCGGTGATCTCACACCACAGCCAGGTCCCGCACCAACAGGGGCATGCGCCGCCGCTGCCAGCAACTGCACGTCCCCATCGGTGAGCGTCAACGGGTCCGCCAACCGCTGCGCGATGACCCGCCGGGCACTGTCGAAACTCAACCCCACCCGCTCCGGGTTACCGAACTGTGACCACACCGCAGAGTCGGTGAACGTTCCCGGCTCAGGCTCGGTGCTCATCGGGGTGTAGTCCTCCCGCAGCTGCTCCTCGCTGCTCAACGCGACCACCCCTGCCCACGCCAGCTCGGCGATGAACCGGTGTGCACCCAACCGCACCGGAACACCCCCAGCGGGCTCGCACCGACCCGTGAGCAGGTTCAGCACCCGGCACACCTGCCCATCGGTGCACACCACCACCGGCACCTCCAGCACATCAGCGACCGCGTCCTGCGCGCCCTCTTGTGAGGCGGCCATGACTGTCACGTATAGGGGTTCAAGTCGATGCACACCTCGTATTCCTGCTCACTCACGGCGCTGGAAGCCCCACTTCTCCATGAAGTCACCGAAGCGGCCCGCACAGATCGTTCTCATCGGCGTGCTCTTCATGCTGGCGGAAGCGGTCAGCGGCCAAACGCTCGGCGGCGATAATCGGGTCCCTGGTTCGGGGCTGGCCACGCCCATCATCACCGTGCCCGCGTGCAGCGAGGCGTAGGGCACCTCACTCGAGACCACCTCTGTACCGCGCAGGACGCGGACGGTAGCGGTCTCCCGGCTGGCCATCGCGGGTGACCGCTGTAGCCCATCCAGCACCCGGAAAGCACCGGCCCGTCCTCGCCAGCGACCAGGATGCGCACCAGTTCTCCCCTTACCGGCAGGGGCACCGCGCCGGGGCACTCCACGGCCTCACTCGCCGCGTTGTGCTGCACCAGCGGCACGCCCTGTTCGGACATGGCGTGCAGCACGCCGAAGCCGGTGACCGGTATCCGGCATTCGCGGCCGAGCAGCTGCACCGATGCGTCCTGTACTGGTCGATCAATGGTCATCGTCATCACGCACTCCCGAAGGATCGTGGGCTGGTCAGGCCCGTTGGTTGGTCCCCTCACCCTACCCGGCAGGGAGCAACAGAACCCCCGCTCAGGGGCAGTTTCAGCACACCTTGCACCCCATGCCGGGTGTCCCGGTGATGCCTCCTCCGCCCAGGGGTCGGCAACGCCTTGAGGCTGGGGCGGGAGCGGGTGGTGTGGGGCGCCCGGAGGGCGGGCAACGGGCTCGAGGTCCGGAGTGGCGCGAGGTAGGACGGAAAGGCGCCAGGCAGGGTGCGGGCTGTCTGGCGTGACCGTACTGTGATGTTGCGATGGTGTGGGGGCCGGTGCGCAGCCCACCGGCCCCAGCGGCGCTACCGGGTGAAGGTGGTTTCGCTGACGCGCGCGGCTTGGGTGAGGATGCCGACGCTGCTGCGGTAGGCGGTTTAGTCGTAGGCGTGCCAGGTCAGCCGCCGATGCGGATGCTCACGTGCGCGGGGGTGGCGGCGGCGCCGCGGGGGTGGGAGCCCTCGACGTAGCCGACGTTCCATTCGGGGGTGGCCCACAAGCGCAGCACCACCCCGGGGTGCTCAAGGCGGGGGTCGATGCCGGACAGGGTGCGCAGCCCGCCCAGTGCCATCGGCAGGCGGCGCGCGTTCACCCCGGCGTGCAGCCACACGCTCCGCAAGTGCTCGGCCTGCACGGCTGAGGTGAGGGTGAGCATCAGCGATCCCCACAGCAGGTGCAGCTCCGCCTCGCGGGTGCCGACGTTCACGGCGCTCAGGCGGGCGCGTTGTTCCCCGGCGATTCCCAGCGAAACGGACACGATCTGTGTGGTGACGGGCGGGTTCGACATGAGGTGCCTCCCAAGGCAAGAGCCGCCTTCGTGGGCTGGTCAGGCCCGGTGAGTTGTTAGGTCCCACGGTAGGGGCTCGCACCGACAGAAACCGCCCACCCCACCCTTGCGGGGTTGTCCACAGTCGACGCGGCAGTGAGGCCGGTACAGCTCGGTCGTGGGTGATGATCGGGCGAGGAAGGGTCCGTCATCCGGGCGGCCCTGTAGACGTCGAGGAGACCTGCCGTGATTACGTGGACCGTTACCGCCGAACAAGCCACCGCCCCCGCCGCGACCGGGCGCGAGAGCAGCCGTGGGTGCGCCGCCGACAACGCTATTACCGCGGCCCTGGACTATTTCGCTGCCGCTACTGCCCCCACATTGGGCCTGGGGGCGCACACCATCGCGGCCACCCTCCTCGTCGGGGAGACCGAGGTGATCGCCGGCCCCGGGTATGACCGCTGCGGTGTCTACGCGGCGGAGGCCACCGCCGCGGGGCTGCAGACGGTGCGCGACCATCTCGCTGCCGAGGCACCCACCGACGCTACATGAGCAGTTGCGCGGAGCGGCTCCGCCATCACCTGCGGGCCCGGGCTCGTCGAGCCGGGCCAACGCCTCGGCGAGCAGACGGCGTCGGGTGCCCTCGATGACGCAGACCGTGTCGTCGCTGAAGACCACGGCGGGCTCGTAAGCGTGAGCAACAGGGCGGTCGCGACGTCGGGCCGGCGGTCGGTGAACCCGGGTGCGAACCAGGTGATGGCCGATCTTTCCACAATGATCGGGGTGCCGCTGGTGGCGTCGACGTGCAGCCCGGTGACGAGCTCTCTAGCTAGAAGATCCTGCTGTCGATGGTTACCGATGGCAGGCACCCACGTCGTCGGCCTCACTCCAGAACGACGGTCACCGCCTTGGTCTGGGTGTAGGACAGCAATTCGTCGACCGACTCCTCCCGGCCGACGCCGGAGGCCTTCACGCCGCCGAAGGGCAGCCCCCAGTAGTGACGGGAACTGCCGTTGATCCACACGTAGCCAGCCTGCAGCTCGGCGGCCATGCGGTGCGCCCGCGTCACGTCGTTGGTCCACACGCCAGCGGTCAACCCGTACTGGCTGCGGTTGGCGATCGCGACCGCCTCGGCCTCATCGCGGAAGGTGAGCACCGAGAGCACCGGCCCGAAAACCTCCTCGACCGCCGCGGGATTGTCCGGCGCCATAGCACCCAGGACGGTCGGTGCCACGTACCAACCCACGTCGCCGACGGTGGCAGGCCGACCTCCGCCGGTGAGTACTTGGGCGCCCGCCGAGGTCGCGGCCGCCACCGCTGCGAGTGACTTCTCGTACTGGGCGCGATTGATCACCGGACCCATTTGGGAACCGTGCTCCAGCGGGTGCCCTACCCGGATCGCCGCGACCTGCGCGACGACAGACTCCAGCACCTCCTCAGCGATCGACTCGTGCAGCAGGAGTCGGCTGGTGGAGCCGCAGGACTGCCCAGCCGTGGCGGTGTAGTTCATGCCAAAGACAGCGCTGTCGGCTGCCCGTGCGAGGTCGGCATCAGGCATCACGATCAAAGCGTTCTTACCGCCGAGCTCGAGGCTGACGTACTTGACGCCAATCTCGGCTGCCTGTCGCTGGATGAGCCGGCCGGTGTCGGGGGCGCCGATGAAGCCGATCCGCCGGATGGCGGGATGAGTAACCAGCGCCGCGCCACTCACCGCACCGCGACCGGTGACCACCGCGCACAGGTCGGGACCGAAGACGTCCACGGCGAGCTCGGCCATCCGTAGTGCCGACAGGGGCGTCTGATCCGGTGCCTTGAGTACGACGGCGTTGCCCGCTACCAGCGGGGCGGCGACCTTGCCGGCCGCGAAGAACAGCGGATGGTTGAACGGAACGATCCGGCCGACGACTCCCCACGGTTCCTGGAGGCTGTAGTGCAGGTTGCCCGACAGCGGATAGGTCGCTCCGCCAAGCGCGAGCGCGTGGTCGGCCATGATCTCCAGCAGCGTCGCCGCCGCTCCGACGTCCGCCTGCATCACCGCCAGCGGGAATCCGGCATCGATCGCGTCGAGAGTAGCCAGCTCATCGGTGTGCTCCCGAAGCACGGTTGCGAATTCGCGTACCTTCGCTGCTCGCGCACGGGCCGGCGTTCGCGCCCAGGCCGGTTGCGCCTGCGCCGCGGCGCGAACCACGCGGTCGACCTCCGCCGGCGTGCAGTCTGGTGCGTCCGCCAGCCGGCGACCGGTCGTCGGGTCCTCGATCTCGTAGCGGTCCTGCGTCTGCAGTGGGCGCCCACCAAGCAGGACCTCCCATCGGCGGTCGGCGGCGGTCGCGGCGGTCTCCAGCAAAGTCATGCGAACAGTCCTCCCAGGTTGGGTTGTGCCCTCCCGGCCTTCGACGGGCCCGGGGCCGGGCCGGGACTCCGCATCGGCACCCGATTCCTGAATTACTCAGCGGTGCAGAAGGCCACCACTGACATGCAGGGTCTGACCGGTCATGAAGCGGCTGTCGTCGCCGAGCAGAAAGGCGACGACACCGACCATGTCCTGCGGTTCGGCGTCGCGGTGCAGTGCCTGCACTGCCCGCATCGCCTGCTTCTGCTCCGGTGAGACCGTGCCACGGGGAACTTCTGTGTAGGTCGGCCCCGGCGAGATCGAGTTGACCCGGATCTCGTCGCCACCGAGCTCGTGAGCCATCGAGTGGGTCATTCCGGCGACACCGCCCTTGCTGGCCACGTAGTGCAAGTAACCCGGCCGGCCCAGCCATACCGCGTCGGAGGCGACATTGACGACGCTCGCGCCCCGCGCGACCCGCAGCGCCGGCAGCAAAGCGCTGGTCAGCAGCCACGGCCCGCGGAGGTTGACCGCCATCAATCGGTCCCATTCCTGGACCGGGATCTCCCAAAACGGGCGCATCTGAATCGTGGAGAAGACCGCCGCGTTGTTCACCAGACCGTGCACCGCACCGAACTCGGCGGTCACTACCTCGGCGAGCGCGGTGCACGAATCCGGGTCGGCAACATCAAGCCGGTGAAACCGGGCGGTGGACCCCCCTTCGGCGAGCTCCGCTGTCACCTGCAGGCCCGCCTCGGCGTTGATGTCGGCCAGCACCACCGTGCCGCCGTCCGCGGCAATCCGTTGGGCATAGGCCCGGCCGAGCCCCTGGCCGGCCCCGGTCACAACGACGACCCGGTCCTTGAGGGAGCTGCTCATGAGACCACCGTGACCGAGCGGGTCCGCGAGGACGGCTCGTCGGCCGGGACGATCTCGGCTTGCAGCAACGTCAGGCACTCCGGGCAGAAAGTCTGCCGGAACACGATCTCCCGGTCGGTGAAGTTCCGCGCGTCCGCCCGCACCGACGGACCGGCCTCCCGCGGTGCGCTCTCGCGGACAAGTCCATCGCGCAAGGGCTGCGTGGCCACGCCTATCCCGGCTCCACAATGCCGGCACACGACGGCGCCGTGATCGGTCTGCTGCAGGTTGTCATCGATGAACAGACTCATGCCGTTGCCTCCTCGAGTCCGGCCCGACTGCGACGCAGGGCCGCCCGGCGGTGCGCGGTAGCTTGCTCGTCGGCTTTTCCGCGCTCGTTGAGTACCACGCCATACACCTCGTCGGCACCAGTTCGGGACACCTTGTGGGCCAGCACGTCGCCGGCGACCGCGGCCGGGTCGCGGCGCAGCGGGTCGCCATACCCGCCACCACCCTGCCAGTGGGTGAAGTAGACGTCGTCCGGGCCGAGATCGGTCTCGTGGTGGGAGGGCAGCAGCTCCTGCTCACCGCCCAGCTCCTCGAGTGAGGTGGGGATCCGTCCCGCCGTGAAGCCGGCGCGCACTGTGGTGCCACGCAGCAACACGTCGTGCTGGGTGCCGGCCGGCAGCCCGCCGGCGAGCCCCGCAGCCAGCGGCATCGCCTTACCCGGCGCCGATACGACCAGGTGCACCCCCCCGAGTGGGCTGTCGTAGGGAATGAAGCAGCTCGAGGCGCCTACGCCGCCGCGGAAGCGGCCCGGCCCTCCGGAATCGGCCTCCTCCCGGCGCCAGAGGTAGAGCATAGGAAAGGCGAACTCGTTCATCTCGACATCGGCAACCCGTCCCATCGGGATGCACGCCAGTCCGCCCGTGTCCACGCCGTCGGAGTCCGAGCGCGCGCCGAGTCCGCCGGCCATCGAGTCGCAGAGCATGGTGACGAAGCCTCCGCCGCGTTGATCGACGCCGGCGAGCAGGGTGAAATCCCACGTGCCGCAGCAGACGCTCATCAGGCGCTTGCGGTGCTCCGGATGGGCGTCGAGGAGACCGGCCAGACACTCGGTGGCGACGTTGGTGGTCGCCCAGGCTGAGGCGACCGAGGCTTTCCCGATCCCGGCGGGAAAGGTGCAGTTGTTGATCGTGCCTGGTTCGCTGACGATCTCGACGCAGCGGTAGATACCACCCAAGGCCCAGGGGATGTCGCCGCACAGCATCGTAAGTATCACCGGCATGATGCCGCCGCGTAGCCCGGCGTAGGTGCAGTTGATGAGTCCGTCGACCTGCGGGTCGGTGCCGGTGAAGTCGAAGACCAGCCGGTCGCCAGTCTTGGTCAACGTGAGCATGATCTTGTAGATGCCGCGGTCACCGGCGCGTGCGGAGTCCTGGTGGGCCACCGACGTCCACGAACCGTCGGGCAGCTCCCGGAGCTTGGCCCGCAGCCGCGTGTCCGCGTCATCCATGGTGCGGCGCATGACCGCCTTCACCGTGGCGGCGCCATACTTGTCGCACAGCGCGCGGATCCGTTCGTGCGCGACGTTGTTCGCGCCGATCTTGGCACGCAGGTCGAGGGCCACCAGCTTCGGCACCCGAGAGCGGCGCAGATACACGTCCTCGATGTCGTCGCGGATCTCGCCGCCCTCGACGATCTTCACCGGTGGCGTGGGGACCGACTCCCAGAAGACGTCAGTAGCCCCGACCGACCAGCTGCCCGGCGAGACGCCACCGAGGTCCACCTGATGAGCGACGGCCCCGGTCCATGCGAACAGTTCGCGGTCGATGAACAACGGGGCGAACAGGCTGACGTCATTTTGGTGCAATCCGCCGCCAACCCAAGGATCGTTGCACAAGAACATGTCGCCTGGGCCGATGCCCGGGCGGGCAGCACGATGGCGCAGCGTCCAGTTGGCGGCCATGTCCAGCGACGCGGCGAGCTCGGTGTTGTAGAGCCCGACCTGCACGACATCGCCCACCTCGTCCATGATCGCGGCGTCGAAATCGTTGCAGTCTGTTACCACCACCGAGCCGGACATACGCTTCAGCGCTTCGCCCATCTCTTCAGTGATCGAGGTCAGCCGGTGCCGCACGACCTCGTAGGTCAGCGGGTCGAGCTCGTCGACCACGGCGTGGTCGACGTCGTGCAGCCGGACGATATCGCCGACGATGCGGCGAGTCTCCTCCGGTGAGACGGGAACGTTGGCAAAGTCTTCGGATCCGGCCACGGGGATGACAGGCATGGTAATTGTTCCTCTCAGGCCTGGGTGTAGCGAATAACGAGGTTGCCGAGCCGGTCGACGCGACCGACGCAGGCTTCGGGAAGGGCCACTGTGGTGGTGGGCGCCTCGACGACGGCGGGCCCCTTGAGCTCGTGCCCGGCCGCAAGGTCGCGGTAGTCGAAGATGTCGGCATCTTGCCAACCGCGGCGGCCGTCGAGGAATACCCGGCGGTGACTGCTTGGCACCGGCTGGCCACCGCCGGGGTCGACCTCTGTGAGCCGCGGGCGGATCGGCAGCACACCGACCGCCTGTGTCCGGTAGGTGATCAGCTGCAGCCCGGCCTCGGCAAAGCCCGAGCCCTTGCCGTAGAGCCGCTCGTAGAGCTCGCCAAAGGCCTGCCCCACACCGTCGAGCCCGACCTGATCTAGGTCACCGTTGGGTACCGGGGCGGTGACCTCGGCCAACTGCATGGTGTAGCGCAGGTCGGCTTCGTTGTGGTACGCGACGCGGGAAAAGTTCAACGACTGGGCAGCGAGCCGGTCCTCGAGCTCACTGCGAAGTTGACCGAACGCCGCGTTGAATTCTGCGGGCGGTGGTGGGAAGTTCGTCGGCGCGGACAGCTCGGCGGTGAGCACGATGTCGGAGGCCGCCAGTCCATAGGCGGAGAACACCGCCGCAGTAGGTCCGAGCGGCACGACGACCTCCGCAACTCCGAGGTCGGCGGCGTAGCTGGCGCAGTGCATCGGTCCGGCACCGCCGTAGGCGTAGAGCACGAAGTCACGGGGGTCCTGCCCGGAGGTGACGACGACCTTGCGGACCAGGTCGGCGGTCTGGGCGTTCTGGATGGCGTAGACAGCGGCCGCGGCCTCGTCGACCGAGAGGCCCAGCGGCTCAGCGATGTGCGTGTGCACGGCCTCGGCCGCCAGTTCCTTGGACAGCGTCTTGCGACCGCCCAGAAAGTTATTCGGGTTGATGATGCCCAGCAGCAGGTCGACGTCGCTGACCGTCGGCTCGGTTCCGCCCTCGCCGTAGCAGGCAGGACCGGGCCGGGCGCCCGCACTGCGGGGACCGACCCGCAGGTTGCGCCCCGCATCAACCCAGGCAATCGCTCCTCCGCCGGCCCCGAGGGTGTGCACGTCAACCATCGGCACGTTGAGCTGGTACTGATTGAGCACGGTGGTCGTGGTCGACACGGCCTGGCCGTCGACGACGAGGCCGGCGAGAAACGTGGTGCCCCCCATGTCGGTGGAGATAACGTTGCGGTGACCGAGCTCGTTGGCCAGCCGGGTGCACCCGACGATGCCCCCGCTGAGCACCGAGCCGATCGTGGTGATCGCGCGGGAGGGTGCGTCGCTGGAGTCCACGCAGCCGCCGGAACCCTGCATGACCAGCAGCGAGCCGGCGAAGCCACGGGAGCGCAGCTCGGCCTCCAGTGGCCGCAAGTAGTCCCGCAGCCGAGGGCCGACCTGGGTGTTCATGATCGTGGTGGCGCTGCGGGCGTATTCCCGGATGCGGGGGCTCACGTCGCTGGAAAGCGCGACGTAGTGGTCGGGCGCCTCCTCGGCGATGAGCTCGCCGACACGCTGCTCGTGCGCGGAGTCGCGGAAGCTCCAGAGCAAGGAGACGGCGATCGCCTGAGCACCGGCGTCCACTAGCTCGCGGATGGCCCGACGCGTACCGTCCTCGTCGAGCGGTACGAGCTCGGTGCCCTTGTGGTCGACCCGCTCGTCGACTTCACGGACAAGCTGCGGGGGCACCAAGGGCTTCGGCTTGTCGGTGCGGACCATGTCTTGCACCTGCTCGGAGCCTAGACCGGCATACCGGCCCTCGAGGTTCATGATCGCGATCGAATCGGCATGGCCCCGTGTGGTGAGAAACCCGACGGTCGCGACGTCACCGGTGACCAGAGCGTTCAGCGTCGACGTAGTGCCGTGGACGATGTAGTAGGTGTCCGCCAGCAGGTCCCTGGTACTCACGCCCAGGCTCCCGGCGAGTTCGTCGAGCACCGTCAGGAAGCCCTGGGAGAAGTCCGGCGGGGTCGACGGCGACTTTGTCCCCGCCACCCGCCCGGACTCGTCGGCAACGAAGGCGTCGGTAAATGTGCCACCGATGTCGATCCCGATCACGTATGCCATGGCGCCTCCTACGCTGAGAGCCCCCGGGACAGAGTGGTCCGCGTCACTGTGCCGCGAGACACCCACTGAAGCAGACTTCCTGTCCGCTGTCCAGTGCCTTCCTCTATCAAGCAGAGGACGCCGGACCCAGCCTCGTTCGGTTGTCGCGCCGGAAGGTGGCCAGAAGGTTGATGTCGCGCCAAGAAGCTATTGACCATCGCCTCAGGTGTCGCATATAACTAGCATCTACAGAGTAACATTCTGCTGGCCAGAACAACGCTTGGAACCGAGCCAGGTCACGAGAGCCAGGACGACAACGCATGGACAACGAGCTCTTCCCCTACAGCCCGATCACCGAGCGGCCGCCGATCAGCTGGCCGGGCGGGGCGCGGGTGGCCTTCTACCTCGGGCTCAACATCGAGCATTACCAGATCGACAGGCCCTCCACGAGCATCTTCGGTGGCACCGCCATGCTCGCCCCGGACCCGTTGAACTACGAGTGGCGCGACTACGGTCCCCGCGTCGGTATCTGGCAGATGATCGAGAGCTTGGACCGGCACGGCATTACAGCCAGCGCATTGATCAACTCCGATGTCTGCAGTCGGTATCCGCAAGTCATGGCGGCCGGGCAGCAGCGCGGATGGGCCTGGATAGCGCACGGCCCGGGACAACTCGACCTTCGAGGCCGGTATGGACCGTGACCAGGAGGGCGCCTACCTGACCGAAGTTGTCGACACCATTGCCGCCGCCACCGGTCGGCGCCCGCGCGGCTGGCTGGGGCCAGCCCTCACCGAGACATTCGAGACACCCGCCCTGCTTGCCGAGCTGGGCTTGGAGTACGTCCTGGACTGGAACAACGACGATCAGCCCTACGAGCTGAACATCCCCGGGATGCTCAGTGTGCCGTATTCGATCGAGCTGAACGACGTGAGCATGTTCGTCGGCAAGAGCTACACCCGGCCGGAGTTTCTGCAGACCGTCTGTGATCAGCTCGACCAGCTGTACGCCGACTCCGCCGAGAGCGGCCGGGTGATGGCCCTGTGCCTGCACCCCTTCAGCTCGAATCAGCCGTTCCAGCAGAAGTACCTGGACCAGGCACTCGAGTACATCGCCCAGCACGAGGGAGTCTGGCTCACCACCAGCGACCAGATCGTCGAGGTCTACAAGCAGCAGCGCGGTACTGCGGCGCCGACCACCGACGCGTCGACTGCGGAGGCGGAGTGAGCGGCCCCGTCGGCGCGGTGGAGCAGTACACCCGCCTCCGTAAGGAATTCCAGGCCAAGGGTCTCGGTGGACGCGTGGGGTTCGGGCGGCGGCCGGCGCTCATCGCCGTCGACTTGATCACCGGGTTCACCGATCTTCGCTCGCCACTCGGCGGCGACCTCGACTCGCAGTTGGCCGCAACGAAGTCCTTGCTGGAGCCTGCTCGGGCAGCAGACATCCCGGTGATCTTCTCCACGGTCACCTACGATTCCGACCTGCAGGACGCCGGGGTCTGGATCCGCAAGATCCCGGCCAACAAGTGGCTTGTCGAGGGCAGCGAGTGGGTAGCAGTCGACGCCCGTCTCGAGCAGCGGCCAAAGGAAACCACGCTGGTGAAGAAGTACGCCTCGTGCTTCTTCGGCACCGACCTCGCTGCTCGGTTGGTCAGCCGCCGAGTCGACACGCTGATCATCGTCGGCTGCACCACGAGCGGGTGCGTCCGAGCAACAGCAGTCGACGCCTGTTCCTACGGCTTCCACACGATCGTCGTCGAAGAGGCCGTGGGTGACCGGGCGGTGCTACCACACGCCGCCAGCCTGTTCGACATCGACGTCAAGTACGGCGACGTCGTCGGACTGGCCGAAGCCTGCACCTACCTTTCGGCCAGATGAGTTCGACGCTCTCCGCGCAGCGCACACAGGCTGCCCAGCCACCCAGCCCGGCACCGGAAACGTCGATGACGTCGCCCACACGGTGCCATCTCCTCCCGGCTCTGCTCCGATCGACAGCGTGGCCGCCATTCACCTGTGACGCGGCCCCGTTGGGGGCCTCAGACCAGGAGCTGGGACAACTCTTCGGCGGCATCAGTGAGTGCGGTGACGATGGTCGTACGCACCGCGCTCGACATCCGGTGCACCGGCACGGACGCGTTGACGGCGTAGCGCACCCCGCTCTGGCCGGCCACCGGCACCGCCACCGAGGTCACCCCCTCCTCGCTCTCCTGCGCACTGGCGGCGTACCCGCGTCGTCGCGAGGCTTTGAGGTCTTTCTCCAGCGCTTTCCTCGAGGTCAGCGAGCGATCGGTCAGCCCGTCGAGCTCCTCGTCGGGGTAGAGCAGGTGCAGTTCCTCGGTGCTCAGCTGGCTGAGGAGCGCCTTCCCGGTAGAGGTGCAGTGCGCCGGACTCGAGCGCCCCATGCGACCGCCCACCCGCACGGCACGCGTGCTCTCGATCGAGTCGAGGAAGTGCACCTGCGCGCCCTCGAGCCGGCCGAGGTGGACCGTCTCGCCGAGCTCGGCGCTCAGCCGCTCCAGGACCGGATGGACCCGCGCCCGGACGTCGAGCTGGCGGATCGTGGCGAACGCGATGGTGGCCAGCGCGGTCCCGGGTTCGTAGGCCCGGGACGCGCCGTCCTGGCGCACGAAGCCTCGGTACTGCAGCATCGCCAGCAAGCGGTGCGCCGTGGACGAGGCGACACCGAGGTAGGTGCTCGCATCGGTGAGTCGGATTCTTGGCTGCTCGGCGAACAACAGCAGCAGGCGCAGCGCGTTGTCCACCGACTCGATGGGGTATTGCGGAGGCTGCGGTCCGTCCTTCTCTCGCCGGGTCGAGGCGGGCTGCGTCATGGCGCAGATTCTACTGAAGCAGCGGGCACCTTCGGCTCGACGCCCCTGGCCAGGTAGTCCCAACCCTGTTCGAGCAGGGCGCGTGGGTAGACATGGGTCCGCTTGGTCACCGCCTCCTCGGCGGAGGTCCAGATCCGCGGACCACCGGCGGCTAGCGCGGTCAGCTGCTTGCGGCAGGCCCGGTCCAGCAACAGGGCCGCCATCACGGCTTCGATGAGGTCGGTGCCGACGGTCACCATCCCGTGTCCGACGAGAAACGCGCCGTGCGCGCTGCCGAGCGCAGCGGCCACGTCGTCACCGAGCTCATCGGTGAGAATGAGATCCGAGGTACCCAGGAACGCGGGGACGCCCTCGGGCGCGAAATAGGCACCTTCGTGGGATATGGGGACCAACTGCTGGTCGAGGCATGAGAAGGACGTGCACGAGGCCACATGGGAGTGCACGGTGGCACCCACCTCGGCGCGCGCCAGCATGATCCGGGTGTGGATGGGATACTCGGCGTGCCGGCGCCGGTGACCATGGAGTACCTCGCCGTCCCAGCCGACCAGGACGAGGTCGTCGAGCTGGACCTCCTCCAGCCCCAAACCAGAAGGCTTCATCCACACCCCGGAGCCGTCGCCGGCGCGTACCGCCGCGTGCCCCCAGACGAAGTCGTTGTGGCCGGACGCCGCCAAGATGTGGCAGGCAGTCACCAGCTGTTGACGCAGTTCCACGTCGCTCACGGCAACATACCCATTTCGCTGCGCTCGCTCATCGGGTGCTCCTTCGGTCGGTCGATTTGGTGTCACGTCAACAGCGTGCGCTTGCGCAGCGCGTCGGGGAGTGCGCTGGTCGACGAACTCTCCTCCGAGCGCCTGCCGACCCCACCGAGGTAGTGCTGGCTGACGTCCTCGTCCTGTAGGAGCACGTTGGCCTGGTCGACGCGGGCCACCCGTCCGTTGTCCAGCACGATGCCGACGTCCGCCACCCGCAACGCCGCAGCCGCGTTCTGCTCAGAGAGGATGACGGCCACGTTGCGCTGGGCGAGGGACGTGACGGTGTCCAGGATCTGTTGAACCAGCAAGGGCGCCAGGCCGAGGGAGGGCTCGTCCAGGAGCAGCACCGTGGGTTGCCGGACGAGCGCACGGCCAACCGCGAGCATCTGCTGCTGGCCCCCGGAGAGCAGACCCGCGCGGCGTCCCGAGAACTCGGACAAGATCGGGAACATCTCGAACACCGAGGCGACGCGTTCCTTGGCGGTCGCTGCCGAGTACCGCAGGCCGTGCATGCCCATGGTGAGGTTCTCCAACACGGTCAGCTCCCCGAAGAGGCGCCGGCCCTCTGGGACGAGGGCCAGGCCTAGGCCAGCGATGTGGTGGGCCGGCTTGCCCAGGATCGGCCGGTCGTCGAGGAGAACGCTGCCCGTAGCGGCACGGTGCACGCCGGCGATCGAGTTGAGCAGGGTGGACTTGCCGACGCCGTTGGCACCAATGAGAGCCAGGACCTCGCCCGGGGCCACCTCGAGGGTGATCTCGCGCAGGACGGTGTTCGACCCGTAACGGGCACTGAGTCCCTCGACGACGAGCGTCATGCCGGCACCTCCCCGAGGTAAGCGCTGATCACCTTGGGGTCCTGCTGGACCACCTCGGGCAGGTCGTCGGCGATGGTCTCCCCCGTGTCAAGCACCAGGATCCGGTCGCTGACCGACATCACCAGTCCCATGTTGTGCTCGATGATGACCATGGTGATGTCGCTGGCCTTCACCGCACGCAGCACATCGGCGAGCTCCAGGGTCTCGGTGTCGTCCAGACCGGCGGCCGGTTCGTCGAGCAGCATCAGCTTCGGACTTCCGGCGAGCACCCGGCCCACCTCAATTAGGCGTTGGGTGCCCGCAGGCAGGTCCGCCGCGGCCGTCTCGGCGAAACGGGAGAGCTCCAGGAACTGCAGAACCGCATCGGCGCGCGCCCGGAGCGCCTTCTCCTCCCGGTTGGCCGATCTCAGGCGCAGCCCGTTGGACCAGAAGCCGGATCTGGTGAGGTAATGGGCGCCGAGCATGATGTTCTCCCGCGCCGACAGCCTGGGTACGAGCCGGGCCGATTGGAAGGTCCGCATCACCCCCATGGCCGGCAGCGCGTGCGGCTGAGTCCGGATGATGGAGCGGCCCTCGAAGGTCACCTCACCACTGTCCGGACGGGTGAACCCGGTGACAATGTCAAGCAGGGTCGTCTTGCCCGCCCCATTGGGTCCGATGATCGCCTGGACCGTATTTTCCTCTACGGCGAAGCTCACGTCGTTGAGCGCCTGCAAGCCACCGAAGCGCCGCGAGATCTCGGTGGCCGCCAACAGTGCGCTCATCCGCGTAACCGCCGCCGCGTCAGTGTCCGTATCCCGCCCCAAAGACCCTGCGGGAGGTAGGTGATCACGATGATCAGGACGATACCGGCCAGCAACGGCTCGTAACGGGCCACCGACTGTCCCGCCTGCGGCAGCACCTGGATCAGCACGACGCCCAGCAGCGGCCCGATGATCGTCCGCGATCCGCCGAGCGCCAACATCACCACGAGGTTGAAGGCCACGACGACACCGATCGTGTCCGGCGAGACAAACCGCGAGTAGAACGCGTACAGGCTACCGCCCACCGAGCCGAAGACGGCGGCCAGCACGAATGCCGCGGTCTTGTAGCGGGCGGGGTTGATGCCCAGCATCGACGCCGCCTGCTGGTCGCTGGAAATCGCCGCCAGCGCCCGCCCGGTCTGCGAGCGCAGCAGGCCGGCGACGAACCACGCGCCCACCAATCCGAAACTCAGGACGACGTAGTAGTTGGCCCGGTCCGAGGTGGCCACGAAGGATCCCACGCCGATGTTCGGGATGCCGACCAGCCCGGACGGACCGCCCGTCACGCTGCCGAGGCCGTTGGCCAGGCTCACGGTGATCACGGCCAGCCCGAGCGTCGCCAGGGCGAGGTAGTAGCCCCGCAGCCGCAGGAATGGGCGCCCCAGGACGAAGGCGAGGGCGGCCGAGACCAGCGCCATCACCAGCATGGCCGGCACCGGCGGCACATTCAGGTCCAGGGTCAGCAGGCCGGCCCCGTAGGCGCCCAGCGCCATGAACATCGTCTGGCCCAGCGACACCTGGCCGGCCTGGCCCAGAAAGACGTCCAGGCCTAGGACCACGAGGAAGAAGACCCCGACGATGACGTAGAAGCTGAGATAGCCCGGTGTGGCGTAGGGCAGGATCAGCAGCACCACCACCACGAGCGCCGGCAGCAGCCAACGACGCATCGGGGACGGGCTCCGACGCTCGGTTGGAGCGTCAGTGGCGTCCATGTCCGCGGGCGTGGGCTCGGGGTGCAGCGCGGTCATCGGCGCACCTCGGCTGCCTTGCCGAGCAGGCCCGCCGGACGGAGCAACAGGAGGAGTATCAGCAAACCGATGGCCAGGACCTCGGCAGTGGAGGCCCCCGTGTATCTGCTGAAAATGCCTTCGAGCAGCCCGAGCAGCAGCCCCCCCGCAACCGCGCCCGAAGAACTACCAAGGCCGCCGATCACCCCGGCGATGAAGCCGTTGACGGCGTAGGGCACCACCGTGTCGTACTGCAGAAACGTCAGCGGCACGATCGTCGTGCCGGCGAGCGCCGCCATGGCTCCGGCCATGCTGAACGCGATGAGGCGCACGCGGTCGACATTGACCCCCATCAGGGCGGCTGCGCCTGGGTCCTGTGCCGTTGCCCGCATCGTCAGCCCGAGGCCGGTGCGTTGCAGCAGGAACCAGAGCGCCAGCACCGACAGCACCAGTACGCCGACGATCCAGAAGTACTGCGTGGCCAGCCGGAGCCCGAGCACGGTGACGGACTTTGTGGCGGTGAACGAAGCCATTGTGTAGGGCAGGTTGCCCCACACAATCAGCAGGAATCCACCGACGGCCTGCAACAGTCCGACCGTGATCAAGAGCATGCGTTCGGGCCCGGCACGCTTGGCCCCGGGGCGGATGATGAGCTGGTCGACGACGGCGAGCACAACCGCGAAGATCACCGCCATCATGACCATGAGTAGCACGGGGTTGAGGTTCAGTGCCTTGTTGATGCTCACCGCGGCGAGTGCGGCCAGGACGACAAAGGCGCCCTGCGCCAGGTTGATGACCCGACTCATCGAGTAGATCAGCGACATACCCAGGGCGATCAGCGCATAGACGCTGCCGACCACCAGCCCGCCGATGAGGGTCTGAGCGATGTCGGTCATGACCTACTTGCCCACGTAGGTGAACTTGCCGTCCTTGGCCTGGACCATGGCGACGTCCGCCACGGTGAGGCCCCGGTGGTCGGTGGGTGACATGTGGTAGGTCCCGACGACGCCGGTGAAGCCGTCGATGCTCTCCATCGCCGTGCGGATCTTCGCGGCGTCGGTGGAGTTGGCCTTCTTCAGGGCTTCGGCGACCACCAGCACGGCGTCGTAGGCGACTCCGGGGCCGAAGTCGGGCTGTTCGCCGTACTTTGCCTGGTAGCTGTCGTGGTACTGCTGCTCCAGGGCGCGGGACGGGTCGTTTGCCGGCAAGGTTTCCCACCAGAAGTCCCGGGTAGCCGGAATGAGCAGGGTGTCCGGCGTGTAGTCGGCGATCCGCTTGAGGAAGGTGCTGGCGAGGTTGCCGTCGGTGGTCATCACCGGCAGCTTGATGCCCAGCTGTTGAATGCCCTTGAGTGCCACACCCACGGGGGTGCCCGTGGACCACAGCACGAGGGCCTGCGGCCCGCTGGCCATGGCCTGCTGCAGCTGGGCGGTCGCCGACACCGCGGTCGGGTCGTACGTCACCTGTGCCGTGATGGTCACGCCGACCTTCTTCGCCGCCTCGACCGAGGCGCGGCCGCCGTCGGTGCCGCTGGCGTCGGTGGTGTTGACGACGGCCACCTTGGTGATGCCCTTGTTCTTCCAGTAGTTCATCGTCTCCTCGGCAAGGGCGTCGGTCTTGGCGCTGGAGGACCACACGTAGCCCGAAGCGTCGATCCCGGGCGAGAGGCAGTAGTTGACCGGACCCTTCTCCGCTACTAGCGCCCCGACCGCTTTGCAGTTCGCCACCACCGAAGGGCCGACCAGGGCCACTGGGTTCTTGGACAACAGCGTGCGTGCTTGCTGCAGCGCTTCGTTAGGTTGACTCTGGTCGTCAGCTGTCGCCAGGCTGATCTGCTTACCGTTGACGCCCCCGTGGGCGTTGACATAGTCCGCTGCCAGTTGCGCGCCACGCTGCTCACCGACCCCGAGCTGACTGGCCGATCCGGTCTGGCTCGTCAGCACGGCGATGGGGTATCCACCACTGTTGCTGCTGCCGCCCTGCGAGCCGCAGCCGGCGGTGAGCACGAGGGCACTGATCGCGGCTGCGGCCCCCCAGATCGCGTGTCGTGGTCGAGCCATTAGGGACTCCTCAGGTGGTCGGACGGTTGAGCTGGCGGCCGATACGGCTGTGCTTGTCGTCACAACATAAGCCATGACGCTGTCCCTGGTCCAGTTTTGCAGAAATTGTTTCTGCACCTGCGAGACGTGACGCGCATGACTGGCTACAGTACTGCGCTCGCAGTGACGGGACGACACGCGTTGCAGAGGTGCCATCTGCTTTGCAGAGTTCTTAGAGTAGAGTTGGATCGAACGGTTCATCGCGGCGCCTTCACCTTGTCTGCTGCGCCCGCCGTGCGGTGGGCGGCCACCAAGGTGGTCGCTACGTCGGCGAGCAGGGCCGCGGCCTTGAGGGCGCGGCGGCATTCGACGAGGGCGCGCGGCCAGTTCACGATCGCGGCACCGCAGAGGTGCGTACCGTCTTGGCTGTAGAGCGCCGCGAGTCGCTTGTCGACGCCCGGCTCACCGATCACCACGTGCTCGGAAATGCCGCCGGTGCGCCCGGCGACCTGGACCTTCCAGTCATACTGGTCGCTCCAGACGTAACCGATCGGCGCGTAGGACCGGAGATCGTCCGGCTGGGTAATGTTGTGGGCAACGCAGACCGCCTGGTCCACCGCATTCGTCCAGTGCTCGATCCGCATGTCAGCGCCGTAGCCCCGATGAAACCACCGGGCGACGTCGCCGACCGCAAACACCTCAGGTTGGTCGACTGCACGGCAGTACTCGTCGCACACGACTCCGTCGTCGACGATGAGGCCGGAGGAGCGCAGCCAGTCCTCGTTGGGCATGGCCCCGATACCGACCACCACCGTGGCTGCCGCCAGGACCTGCCCGTCGGTGAGCGCCACCCGGAGTGCGCCCTGCTCACCGTCGACGCCCTCGACCCCCACGCCGAAGACGGTGCCCACTCCGTGGCGCCGGTGCAGATCCACGAACCACGCACCGATCTGCGGATTGAGCACCCGGCTCGTCGGAACCGGCAGCGGATCGACCAACGTGACCTGACAGCCCAGCAAGCGAGCGGTCGAGGCCACCTCGGAGCCGATGAAACCCGCACCAATCACGACCACGGGCCCACCGGTCAGCAGGTCAGCGCGCAGCCGCTCCGAGTCCACCATTGTCCGCAGGACGTGCACCCCGGACCCGGCTTCCCACGGTGAGGGGCGGGCCCGCGCGCCGGTGGCGATCACCAGCCTGTCGTACGGCACCGGGGCGTGGTTCTCGAGCTCCACCGTCTTCGCGGCGACGTCGAGCCGCAGCGCCCGGTGTCCCAGTAACAGCTCGATCCCCGCCTCGGCCGCCGCCTCCCGGGTGAGCAGGCAGAGCGCTGCCGGATCGGTGCCACCGCCCAGCAGCGCCTTGGACAGCGGGGGCTTGTCGTAGGGCAGATCCGGCTCCTCGCCGACGAGGACGATCCGGCCGTCATGTCCTTCCGAGCGCAGCGCCTGCGCAGTCCGCACACCGCCGATCGAACTGCCGACGATGACCACGGTCCTCACTGGCAGACCCCCGCGACGCTGCGCTCACTCACGATTCCTCCATCAGCAGCGCCGAGACCGGGCAGCTGCGCACCGCTTCCTGGACCCGGCCCCGGTCTGCCTCGGACACCTCGGACTTGAGGACAACCACCACGCCGTCGTCATCGATGTCGAAGTAGTCCTCGGCAGCCAACACGCAGTTGGCATAGCCCTGGCAGACGGTGAGGTCTGCTGTGACGATCGGCATTTCACTCCTCCTCCGCGGTCACGCCTTCACGCCGATTCCCCCGTCGGGATGGACCACTCCGCCGGTGATCCCACGGGCCCGCTCGGAAGCCAAGAACACATAGCTCCACGCATGGTCGGTACCGGAAAGGGCGACGTGCAGCGGGACGCGGCCGGCGAGCTCGGCCGCGCGGCCAGGCGAGTCGTCGAGTCTGCGGTCGTTGAGCCCGAGGCTGTCCAGCCCGCGCAGATCGGTGTTCAGGGTTCCCCCGGGTGCCACGCCGTTGACCCGGACGTCCGGGGCGAGCTCGTGGGCCAGAGCGGTGACGATGCCGCGCACCGCGAACTTCGAGGCGACATAGAGCACGCCTCCCCGCCCCGGGTAGTAGGCGGAGGTGGACTCGGTGAGAATGATCGCGCCGCCCGAAGCCTGCAGTGACGGCAGTGCCGCCTTCACCGAGTGCAGGTGGCTCTTGACGTTGACCGCGAACATCTCGGTGAACGCGTCGTCGATCCGATCCGCATCAAGCTCGGCGATGCCGCGGTAGAAGTCGAAGATGCCGACGCAGTTGACCAGGACGTCGAGGCCCCCGAACTCCTGATTTGCCTGCGCCACTGCCTCCTCGTTCGCCGCACGGGTGGTGGCATCACCGACGACGACGGGAACCTCCGGCAGCGCCTCGGACAGTGTCTGACACTTGGCCGGGTCCTTCTCCAGGACGGCGACCTGCGCGCCCTCGGACCGGAACGCATCCACGACGGCACGCCCGATTCCCGAGCCGGCGCCGACGACCAGGGTGCGGCGCCCTTCCAGCCACCTGCTCACGTGTTCTCCTCGGCCGCCGTGTCCTCCGGTGCCTCCGCGGTGATCAGTGGCCCGTTGGGGTGGCCGATCATGGCCGAGAAGGTGGCCGGGCTCTGCCAGGTCAGTGACTCCATCTCGAGGGGGTCCAGCGTGATCCACTGGCCGGACTTGGGCGAGGAGATCATCAGGCGCGAGCCGTTACGGGTCTCCACCCGCACCACCTGCACCTCGGCGAACTCGTTGGCGATGATGATCGGCACCCCGATCGCGTGCGTGAGTAGGTCCCTCCGCCGTGCCGCGGCGGTGAGCGCCGCGTGCTGGTCCTGCTCTTCGCCTTCCCATTTTAGGGTCACAGGAAAATCGCCAGGTTCTGCATCCGGATCACCGACTCGTCCAACGCGATGTGCCTGCGGGCCAGCTGCCAGCCACCGTCGCCCCGGCGTAACAGGTCCTCTCGACCGGCCGACACCAGGTACGGGGCGTGCACGTCGCCACGACTGCGGAACAGCAGGACCGCCGAGTCGACGATCAGCTCATCGGCGTTGTCGGTGGCAAAGGTGCGGACGTTCGTGATGTGGTGACGCAGCCGCGAGGGCGGATCCTCGGTCCACGCATGCTCGGTGGCAAAGCGGGCCACCCGACGACTCAGCGAGTAGTAGTTCTCGTCGAAGTGCGCCATGCCAGGGGACGTGTCGAACCCGGCGCCCAAGGCGGTGGTCACCTTGACCGGCATGTAGTAGTGGATGTCGGCGGTGAGCAGCTCTAACCACGCCGGATAGTCCTGCTGATCCAAGGTATAGGCCTCGTCGACCACCCACTGGTGGGCCAACAGGTGACGTTCGTCGTTGAACGGCAGGGTCCTGCCCACCCGCTGGGTGGTGGATGCGTGCCGGCCCAGCACGGAGTTCTGCGAGTCGATGGGGATGTAGGTGGCGGTCACTCACTCACCGCCGTGTCTCGCTTCGCGCCGACGTCCAGCGAATCGGCCGCGATGATCGGCCGCTCCAGGTAATCGGCCCATCGACTCAGCAGGTGGCGCTGGTTGTACTCGGTGTAGCCAACATAGGCCACACCAGGCCCGGCGTACTCGTCGGGCCTGAGGGGCGGACTGACTGGGGTGTCGTCGGTCAGCATGCCCATCCTGCTGTTCAACCGCAGCCGCCGCGCCATCGAGCCAGCGGCCGTGTTGGTGAGGGACACCCAGTTCTCGACGTCGTCCTGCTCGAACATCCCGGTGCTGCCGAAGCACATCAGGTACGCCTTGTAGGACAGCGCCTTGAACTCCTCCGGTGCTTCCTTGTCCACCGCGAACCAGGACAGTACCTCGGTCTCGTTTTCGCTGATCGGCTGCCACTGGCGGATGGAGATGAAGGGCAGCACATCGTCGCCCTCCTCCACCTTCGGCCAGTTGTGCACGAAGCTCATGTTCGGAAAGACCGTCGCTGCGGAGATCATGAACCCGTTGTCGCCGACGACCTGCAGCTGCTCGGGCGACCAGTTCTGCTTCATCCGCTCGATCATCGCGTCGGGGTAGCCGACGTAGCGCAACCGCTCCTCCAACGTCCCCTCAGGAAGCTTGTAGGTGGTACCGCCGCCGTTGCCGGCCCAGTAGGTGGCGCCGTCCTTGCGCTTCTCCGCCTTCGGCTCCCGGAACAAGCCGATTTCGACGACGCTCGTGTGGGTCTGCGGGGTGTGGTACATGTCCCCGGCGAAGTTTTCCGCACCGATCTTCCAGTTCGCCTTCACCCGCCAACGTTGGGGCCCGTGCAGCTCGATACCGCTGGCGCTCTGCTTGGTGTAGTAGTCCAGGTAGAACGCGAAGTCGCCGAGGAATTCTCGCAGCGGCGGGGCATCCGGGTCCAGGCTGATGAAGATCAAACCGTTGTAGGTGTCCAGCGACGGCGCCGGCAACAAGGTCTGACCTTTACGACTGAACCCGTCCTCGCCGCCGTAGGCATCCTGGTGGAACGGCAGCCCCACCAGTCGTCCGTCATTGCGATATGACCAACCGTGGTAGGGGCAGCGGAAGTGGGACGCGTTGCCCATCTCCGCCCGACAGATCTGCATTCCCCGGTGCAGACACATGTTGAACATCGCCCGCACCTGCCCGGAGCTGCCCCGGGAGACGATGAACGAGTCGTCGAGCACCCGGCGCACGACGTAGTCCCCTGGCTGCGGCACCTCCGACTCGTGGGCGATGAACAACCAGCTGCGGGCGAACAGCCGCTCCTTCTCCAGCGCGAACAGCTCGCTGTCGTTGTAGATGTGGGCCGGTATCATCCCCCGCCGCACATCGCCCAGAACTGGTCCCTGATCGATCACGCAAACCCCACTCGCCCTCGGACCCGTCAGTTGACGGGAGCAATTCTGCTAATCAGAGAGTCTCTCCGTTACAAAGAGAATGCCTCAGTTCCAGCGAGTGGTCAAGCAAGTCGCAAGCTGGCCCCCATCGGACGAGCAATCACGCTCCGAATGCCGAGGACCGCCGCTTCAGCTACGCCGTCCCAGCTGGCGGCGAGCGGCATGGCAAACAGCACAGGCAAATCGACACCCGCTCGTCGGTACTCATCGATGCGGCGCCGGCATGTCTGCGCGTCGCCGTTAAGGACGAAGGCATCGACGACATCCTGGGGCATGGCGGCGGCCGCACGGTCGGTATCCCCGGCGGACAGCAGGTCGAGCACCGACGCGAAGCGGCCCTCCGGGTCATGTCGGGCGAATAGCCGCGCTGCCGATGGGTGGCGGGCGAAACGCAGGCAGACGCGACGAGCCGCAGCCCGAGCCTGCTCCGGATCCTCGGACAGGCAACACTGCAAGACACAGACGATCGAGACGCTCGTCGGCTCCCGTCCGGCATCCGCCGCCGCTGTGCGCACCAACCGCACCGCATCGCCGGCCTGCTCCGGCGACATCAGGGTGAGGATCACTCCATCGGAGATACGACCGGCCAAAGCCAGCATCCTCGGCTGCAGCGCCGCAAGGTAGATGGGCAGCTGAGTCCGGGGTGGCTCCCGGTCCAATATGAACGGCCTGGCCAAGGTGAAGACCTCGCCATGAAAGCTCTGCCCGGACCAGATGGCACGCACCAGTCCCACGTACTCCTCGATCATCCGCAGCGGTGGGGACGGAGGGAGACCGAGGAGGTCGTGGTTGAGGCTCGCGTTCGCCGTGCCTAGGCCCAACACGAAACGGCCGGCCGATTCGTCGTCCAGGGTGGCGGCGGTCATCGCGGTGAGCGTCGGCGGATGCAGATAGGCGTTGGCGATAGCGGTGCCGATCGTCACCTTGCTCGTCGCGCGCACCAGACCGGGACAGACGGACAAGACGTCACCGTTGCCCTCCGCAATGAACACCGCGGAGAACCCGGCATCCTCGGCCTGGCGGGCCACCTGGCCGAGCGCGGTCGGAGACCTCCCGCTGCGGGTGGCCAGGCACAGTCCCAAGGCGGCGCTCATGTGACCACTCCGGCAGCCCGCGAGACGTCGGCCGGCGGGAATCCCCCGCAACCGTGGGCTGCCCGCAACTCACGCTTGAGCACCTTGCCCGTTGCCGTGCGGGGAAGGCTGCCGGTGAACTCCACCGACCGAGGGCACTTGAAGTGCGCCAGCCTTGTCCTGCTCCAGGCGATGAGTTCTCCGGCGGAGGCATGCGGGAGGTGCGCGGGAACTATCACCGCATGCACGATCTCGCCCCACCGCGCATCGGGAACGCCGATCACCGCGGCGTCGGCCACGTCGGGGTGCGAGGCGAGTACGGCCTCTACCTCCGCCGGGTAGACGTTCTCGCCGCCGGTGATCACCATGTCCTTGGCGCGGTCGAGCACGGACAGGTAGCGCTCGGCGCTGAGCGTAACAATGTCGCCGGTGCGGAACCAGCCATCCGAGGTGAAGGCGGCGGCGCTGGCGTCCGGATCACGCCAGTAGCCGGGGAACAGGCTGTCACCCCGGATCAACAGCTCGCCCGGCTCACCGGACGCGACCTGTTCGCCGGCAGGGCCGACCACCTTGACCTCCCAGCCGAAGGCCACCTGGCCCGCGGTGTCCAGGTGCGGATGGGCACCATGATGATCGGCGGGTGCCAGCAGGCTGATCATCGACTGACACTCGGTGTTCCCGTATACCTGCCGCAACCGGCACTTCAGCACCGTCAGCGCGTCGGTGAGGGAACGCGGCGTGATGGGCGCGGTTCCGTACTGGATCTCGCGCAGACTCGACAGATCCGGCGCTCGGGCGCGCGCCCGCACCTCGGCCACCAACATGTCGATCAGTGAGGGACCGGCCGTGAAGAACTCGATCCGGTCGGTTTCGATCGCGTCCACGACGACGTGCGCGTCAAAGGTGGCCTGCACGGTCAAGGTGCCGGCGGTCAGGACGCACTGCAGAGCCTGACCCAGGCCGCCCAGGTGAAACAGCGGCATCAGCTGCAGATGCCTCGACCCGGCGACCTGGTCGCCGATCTCGATCGCCGCCGCGGATACCGCGCGGATGAGGGAACCGTGCACCAAGGGGATCGCCTTGGGCCGTCCTGTGGTTCCGCTGGAGTGCACCAGCGCCATCATGGCGTCGCTGCGCAACTGCGCGTACGGCCGCGGCGGCGGCGGGGCGTCCAGCGCCGTCGCCGACGTCCAGCCAGCGGCGCCGTCGATGCTCACCCGGAGGTCCAACTCGGGCACGGCCGCCTCGATCAGCGGCCCGAACTCCGCATCGGCGACCACGGCGACCGGCTCGAACAGTGCCACCAGGTCGGCGACCTCACCCCTCGCGAGACGCCAGTTCACCAGGGCTGGCACGGCTCCGGCCCGCATGAGCGCGAAGATCTGGACGAAGAAGTCGGCACTGTTCCTGCCCACCACGGCGACCACGTCGCCGGGCCGCACGCCGCGCTCGGCCCAGCCTCCGCTGCGCCGCTCGACGAGGGGCAACAACTCGCCGTAGGTCAACCGGGTACCACGATCGTCCCGCAAAGCAAGAACGTCAGGGTGCGCCGTTGCCCGCCACTCGAGAACGTGGACCCAGCTCTGCACGTTCACCTCCTGGACTCACGTCCACCGGCAGACTTCAGGCTCAGCCGGGGTTCCCCCGGGTAAGTTTCTGAGGGTAGACTCAGTTTTACTCTACTAAGGAAGGTGCCCGATGACCAGTAGCAACGCGGAGTTCCAGCTGGACGGCGTGAACCACCTCGCCCTGGTGTGCTCGGACATGCAGCGCACGGTCGACTTCTACTCGGGCGTGCTCGGCATGCCGCTGATCAAGACCGTCGAACTGCCCCGCGGTCTGGGCCAGCACTTCTTCTTCGACTGCGGAGGTGGCGACTGCCTCGCCTTCTTCTGGTTCCCGACCGCGCCCGACGGCGTGCCGGGGATCGCGGCGCCCACCGGTCGCCCCGACCAGGGCGAGATCGTCAGCGCAGTCAGCTCGATGAACCACGTGTCCTTCTCGGTGCCGCCCGCCCGCTTCGAGGAGTACTACGCCCGGATACAGGCCAAGGGCGTGGAGACAAGCCCGATCCTCAACCACGACGACAGCCCCGCCGGCGTCACCCAGGTGTTGCACGAGGGAGTCTTTGTCCGGTCGTTCTACTTCACCGATCCCGATGGCATCCTGCTCGAGTTCGCCTGCTGGTTGCGTCAGTTCACCGCGGCCGACGTCCGCCATGTCCCCAGGACAGCGGCCGATCGCACTGTGCCGGCCACCGTCTGAGCGGGTGGTGGCCCCGATGGACGACGACACCGTCGAGCGGTTCTTCACCGCGCTGGAAGCCGGAGACACCGACACCATGGCGACCATCTACGCACCCGACGCCCGGATCTGGCACAACGACTACAGCGAGCAAGGTGTCGAGGACAACCTGGCCGTGCTCCGTGGCCTGCACCAGGTGGTGTCCGGGCTGCACTACGAGATCCTCCGCCGAATACCGGTCGAGGGAGCGGTCTTCCAACAGCACGTCCTACGTGGTCGACTGCCCGACGGCACCGAGGTGGCCATGCCCGCGGCTATGTACCTCGCGGTGGACGGCGGCCGGATCACCCGGATCGAGGAGTACCTCGACTCGGCGCAGGCCGCCCCGATCAGAGCCGCACGCAGTGCTCTCACCCGTTGACCTGCCGCGTGGCTAGCCCGGTCCGTCCGGCCAAGGCCACCCCCAAGGGCCGCGCGACCGACGCGGCATTCCGCCACAGTGCCCGGACCATCTTCGCCAGGGACGGCTACCTGTCGGCGACGGTCGGCGATATCGCGGCCGAGGCCGGTAAGTCCGAGGCCACGTTCTACAACTACTACACCTCCAAGGCAGACCTGCTTGGGGCACTCGCCGAGGACTTCCACGCCGAGACCACCCGCTTTGCCCAGCGCTCGTACCGCACCGGGCGAGCCCCGCAGGAGGCGCAGCGTGAGGCGGTCGCCGGCTTCTGGCAGACCTACGCCGAACGGCGTGGCGAACTGATCGGAATCTTCCAGGCGGCCATGCTCGACGCCGAGTTCGCCGGGCACTGGCTGGACATCCGGGCCCGGGCGATACGCAACATCGCGCGGGAGATCCGGCACGCCCAGCACCGCGGCTACTGCCCGGGCGTCGACCCCGAGCTGACGGCGTCGGCGCTGTCGGCCATGCTCGAACAGTTCTGCTACGTCTGGCAGGCCCAGGGTGGTGACCGGATCGAGCACGACTTCACGGTGGAACGTGCCATCGATACCCTGTCCTCGGTGTGGTTTCACGCCGTCTACTGGAAGCCAAGCGGGCCGTGAGCACCATCCAGCGCGAGTTCGTCGGGCTGGCGTCGCCCTTCGTCGGGCGGGCAGGCGCCGGCGGTCACCCCTGCCAGGGCATCTACCACACACCCGCGGGAAAGCGACCGCGCATGGCGCTGATCGCCACCCACTACAACGTCGACTTCTCCGAGCACTATCTCGCCCCCTACCTCGCCGAACGCGGATACGGCTTCCTGGGTTGGAACACCCGGTTCCGAGGCAACGAGCCCTACTTTCTGCTCGACCACGCCCTTCCCGAGATCGGGATCGGCGTGCGCTGGCTGCGCGAGCAGGCCGGCGTGGAGCAGGTGGTGCTGCTCGGCAACTCCGGCGGCGGCTCTCTCATGGCCGCCTACCAGTCGCAGGCCGTGGAACCGAACGTGACGCCCTCGGGTTCCCATGCGGCAGACGCGCTCCGCGACCTACCACCCGGGGATCTCTACCTCGCGGTGGCTGCGCACCCCGGGCGCCCCGAGGTGCTCACCGCCTGGATGGACCCCTCAGTCACCGACGAGAACGATCCGTTGTCAGTTGACCCTGAGCTGGACCCCTACGGGGACCACAATCCGCCGCCGTTCGACGACGAATTCCAGCTCCGCTACCGCGCCGCGCAACGCGACCGCAACCAGCGGATCACCAACTCGGCCAAGAAGCAGCTGGCGGCCCTGACCGGAACCCGCGCCACCGACCGGCTCTTCCAGACCTTCCGGACCTGGGCGGATCTCCGGATGATCGATCCAACCATCGAAGCATCCGAACGTCGCCCGCGGCATTGCTACCGCGGCGACCCGCAGAGCGCGAACTACGGCGTGTTCGGCATCGGCGCGCTGTCCACGCTCCGCAGCTGGCTGTCGATGTGGAGCCTGGAGACGTCGCAGTGCACGGCGGCGCCACACCTCGCGCGGATCACCGTGCCGTCGCTGGTGGTGCACGCCAAAGCCGATGCCGGCGTCTACGAGAGCGACGCGCGCGGAATCTTCTCCACCCTCGCCGCCACCGACCGAGGCCTGGTGCTGCTCGGCGCCGACCACTACTTCACCGAGCCGGCGGGGGCACGGGTGCAGCTGGCCGAACTGATCGCTGGCTGGTTGGGTGAGCACGCCGCTTGACCAACGAGAGGTTGGCTGGCCACTGGACAGGGGCAGCGCCGGGGGCCAAGATAGGGAACAGAATGTAGCTCTGTTCACCAGAATGCGCGGGTGCTGCGGATGGATAACCAGCTCTACGACTACAGTCCGATCGTCGACCGCCCGCCGCTCGCGTGGCCGGAAGGCAAGCGTGTTGCCTTCTACGTCGGGGTGAACATCGAACACTATCGCATCGACCAGCCGTCGACCTCCATCTTTGCCGGAACCGTGGCCCTCACCCCGGACCCGCTGAACTACGGCTGGCGTGACTACGGGCTGCGCGTCGGGATCTGGCGGATGATCGAGTCACTCGACCGGCACGGCATTCGGGCGAGCGCCCTGCTGAACTCGGACGTCTGCGGTCGATGCCCCCAAGTCATCGAGGCCGGCAGGCAACGCAACTGGGCATGGGTGGCCCACGGACGGGACAACTCCACCTTCCAGGCCGGAATGTCGCGCGAGGAGGAGACCACCTACCTCACCGATGTGGTGCACACGATCGAGTCCCATACCGGAGCGCGGCCGGAGGGCTGGCTTGGCCCGGCGTTGACCGAGACCTTCCAGACGCCGTCGATCCTGGCGGAGCTCGGCGTCAACTATGTCCTGGACTGGTGTGCCGACGACCAGCCGTTCCACCTCAACGTTCCCGGCATGATCAGCGTCCCGTACTCGATCGAGGTCAACGACGTAAGCCTGTTCCTAGGCAGGAACCTGAGCGGTCCCGACTTCCTGCAGCTCGTCATCGACCAGTACGAGCAGCTGAGCAAGGACTCGGCAGCGGGCGGCCGGGTGATGGCGTTGTGCCTGCACCCGTTCATTATCAACCAGGCTTTCCGACACAAGTACGTGGACCTCGCGCTGGAGTTCATCGCGGCGCAGCCGGACGTCTGGCTGACGACCAGCGACGACATCGCCGCGCACTTCCGAACCGTCGCGCCGGCACCACACCACTGAGAGCACCCGGAAGTCACATGGCAGACAACCCGTTGAGCGCCGAGTACGAGCGCCTACGTACCGAGTTCAAGGCAAAGGGACTGGGCGGCCGCGTCGGCTTCGGCACGCGGCCCGCCGTCATCGTCGTCGACCTGATCACCGGGTTCACCGACGCACGCTCCCCGCTGGCCGGCCACCTCGACCCCCAACTCGAGGCGACCCGGACCCTTCTCGGTTCGGCCCGCTCACACGGTGTCCCGGTCATCTTCACCACGGTCGCCTACGATACCGATCTGCAAGAAGCTGGCCTCTGGATACGCAAGATCCCCTCGAACAACTGGCTCGTCGAGGGCAGCGAGTGGATCGAGCTGGATACCCGACTGGAACGCCGCCCGGGCGAGATGCTGTTGGTCAAGAAGTACGCGTCCTGCTTCTTCGGTACCGACCTGGTCGCCCGGCTCCAGTCCCGACGAGTGGACACCATTCTGCTCGCCGGCTGTACAACGAGCGGCTGCGTCCGCGCCACGGCCGTGGATGCCTGCTCCTACGGCTTCCACACGATCGTCGTCGAGCAAGCCGTCGGCGATCGCGCCGAACTCCCCCACCTGGCCAGCCTGTTCGACATCGACGCCAAGTACGGCGACGTGGTTAGCCTCGACGAGGCGGGCGGCTATCTCGGCGGTTTGCCAGCAGTAGGCGAATAGACGGAGACGGGCGTCTGTGTGGGCGGCCTGCGCGGTGACCGCGCAGCCGCAGAAAGAGGAGGGGGGACGGCGGAGACGAGGCCGGTGATGTCCGGCGTGGGTCGGGGACCAACCCTTCCCGCGCCGGGACATCAAGCCACTTCTGTCCCTGCGACCCAACTTGTCGCGGTAAATAGGAAGGAATTTCTGGGCCAGCATGAGCCGACCGACGCCATCATAGGCATCCGTCACGGCCACAATCCGGCTCTTCACTATGGATGGGTGGACCGGTTGGTCCGGCTTCCTGATGGACGTGGCGGTCCGGCCGCCGGGGCAAGGATGGCCTGGTAGTCGGGTCTGACTCACGGCTCTTCTGACGTCGCCGCGAGGCGGCAGTCCTTCACTCGACGTGTCGACCGGCCTGGCTCAAGACCGGTGCAGTCGGGCGGGCCGTCATGTCCTGATAGGGGTTTGACAAGGGTCCCGATAGTGAACTGACTGACGCCCACCCGGCTGAGCACCCGACACGACGAAGGGCGCAGTTCCATGATGAAACACGAAGGTGGTCCGGTCTACGCCGGAATCGACACCCACGCCGACACTCATCACGTCGCGGTGATCGCCGCATCTCGAGCCGTCTCGGCGTCCGCGGCTGATCGCTCGGCGACACCTCCGCGGCGAGCGCGCCATCCATCCGGGCCGAGGTGTCTCGTCCGAGCAGATCCAGTGCCGTCATCCGGTCCAGCAGGTCCTGCGGGCTGGTGCTGATCAGGTTCGCGGACAGTCGCGCGGTTCGGGCACCACCAAACGCGGCAACCACCAGACCGTCCATCTGCTTCCGCAGGGCATCGGCTTCAGCACCCCTAGCGCGGGCGGCGTCGACAGCGGCGTTGGCGGTATGCATGGCCGTTGCAAACTCGGCACGTCGAGCAGCAAGGTCGTGCTGGGCTGCGGTGATTTGCGTATCGAGCGCCGGGTGGCGGCGTCGAGCGCGGCCAGCCTGCCAAGGGGAGTGCCGGTGTCGTTTGGCGGGGTTGTTTGCGCGGAAGCGACAGGAGCAAGAGCGAACCCAGCGGCAGTGGCCACCGCGACGATGACGGTTCGGGAGCACCGCGGACGGAAACGAGACGAGGGATGAGGCACAGGACGGTTCCTTCGGTGTTGTGCACGACCGGCTGGTCGAGACCCCGCAGCCAGCCTTGCGGGATGACGGACGCGGAACAGACGCCGTCACACCCGCAGGACGCCCGTGGCGTCCAGCACGTTCCTCGATACGTTGACCTGCACACGACAGGGTCCTCGCGTCTGCGCCAACGCCGGCGGGGGCTGTGGAAGGCGGCCGAGCCCTGGCCACAGATCGACCAGCAGCATGCCCAGGAGGACTGAACTGAGAACGGCCAGGCACACGGGAGCAAACTCACCGGTGGTGGCGCCCGGCGAAGCGGGCTGCACGTGTGCGTCCCCGAGATGGGTTGTCAGGGTGGCGTCGCCACCACCCAGACCGGGGCGGGTGGCTCCAGCCGATGGCATTCGGTATCGAGGACATCGTCGAGCGCCACGTCGCTCAGGTGCGGCGGGGAAACCCTTCTTATCCGCACGCCGGAGGTCCGGTCTGCAGAGTCAGGGTCCGAGCAGCGCCGCGGGGATGACCGCGATCCCGTCCTTACGCCGGTATGCCCGCCTTCCGGTCGTGATAACAGCTGCGTCGAGCAGGTCGCCGCCGATCTTCTCCCGTAGCCACAGCAGGTGTAGGACCGCGGAATCGTCTACCGACCCGGACAGCTTCACCTCCAACGCCACAACCTTCCGGTCGGGCCGCTCGAGGATCAGATCGACCTCATGAGCACTGTTGTGCAGCCGCAGGTGGCAGGTGGTGACGCCGACAGCCTGTGCGTACACGCGGACGCTGAGGGTTACCAGCGACTCGAACAGCGCCCCAAGCAGGGTTCCGTCGCGGGGCACCGGCGGATTGGTTCCCTGCCCGGTCAGCAGCGCTCGGGCGTTGACGCCGAGCAACGCGGCGGCCAGTGCCGGGTCGGCCAGGTGGTGCTTAGGTGAGCTGCCGATCTTGGAGAACGTTGCGTGGCCCGGAAGCCACCCTGGCACCGGGTTCAGCAGCCACAGTTGGGACAGCACGTCACGGTAGGCGATCGTGGTGCCGCGGGCCGGCTTGTCGGCCTCGCCGGGGGCGGCTGCGGCCAGCAGTGTGGTGTAGGAAGCTGTGGTCGAGGTGGCGGCGGCGTAGGCGGTTAACCAGCCGCGCAGGGCTTGGGGCCGACGGATCCGCAGGCCCTGGTCGGGGAAGTCGCGTTCCACGGCGCGGGTCAGGTATCCGGCGAGCGCGGAGTTGCGGCCCCGGTCGGCCAACGGGCGGATGCCGGGCAGGCCGGAGGCGACGATCTCCTCGACGTAGTCGGACAGGGTGACCGTCGTGTTGCCGCCGCTGTCGGGCACCTTGCCGGCAAGCATGGCTGCAACGCTGACGGTGGGGACGGCCAGGCCCCGCTCGGCCAGGGTCAGCGGCCGCATCCGCAGTGACACGATCCGCCCCGCGCCAGAGTGGACGGGGGCTTCGGCGGGCACCGCGCTGCCGGTGAGCAGGTAGCGGCCGGCAGGCGCACCGTCGTCGACGCTGCGACGTACCTGGTCCCACACCGCGGGCAGTCGCTGCCATTCGTCGAGGAGGACTGTGCCGGGATCGCGGTCCAGCTGGGTCAGGTCGGCGTCGAGGATCTCGTGGTCGGCGCAGTTGTCCAACCGGAACACCACGTCGGCCCGCCGGCTGGCGGTCGCGGTCTTCCCGACGCGTTTGGGTCCGTCTAGGGAAATGGCGGCGAGGTCCGGCAGCAGGTCATCGAGTTCACCGTCAACGACGCGACGGATGTAGTCCACGCCGCCTGTCCATTCAGCCCCACCGCAGCTCGGGCCGCTGATGCAGCCCCAGCACAAGGGGCAACCGAAGCAAGGCACCCACCGCAATCATGCAAATCCGTGGTGTCGCTCAGCATCAGCGGCGAACTGCTCCTCGATCCGGGACGCCACGTCATTCTCCCGGTACATCACACGTCGTCCCACCCGCGCAGACCTGGGACCATAGCCGGTGGCGCGCATGAACCTCAGCGTCGACT